>ENA-OSEO01000079-OSEO01000079.1-sediment-metagenome-genome-assembly--contig:-NODE-79-length-251286-cov-9.261272_pt1 | contig 251286 bp, 212 predicted proteins | sample MGYA00237883_ERZ534232 | MGnify/ENA metagenome assembly ERZ534232
CCTTTCGAGTTCACGTCCGAGTGGGTCGACGAGGTCCGCGCCAAGCTCCCCGAGCTGCCGGACGCGCGCAAGCAGCGCTTCGTCGGCGACTACGGCCTTCCGGCCGCCGACGCCGCGACGCTGGCGGGCGACACCGGAATGGCCGAGTTCTTTGATGGGGCAGTCACGATCGCCGGTGTCGAGCGGGCCAAGCAACTCTCGAACTGGATGCTCGGCGAGTTCAGCGCGCTGCTCAACGCCGAGGCGATCGCACCGAGCGAGTCGCGCATCGTGCCGGCCATGCTCGCCGAGCTCGTCGGCCTGGTAGAGGACCGCACGATCTCCTCGAAACAGGCCAAGGACGTTTTCGCGGAGATGGCGAGTTCGGGCGACGCTCCCGGAGCGATCGTCGAATTGAAGGGTATGAAGCAGGTCTCGGACACCGACGAACTCGAACGAATCGTCGAACGAGTTCTTGAGGCCAATCCGGATGAGGTCGATAAGTACCGAAGCGGCAAGACGGGCCTGATCGGCTATTTTGTGGGACAGGAGATGAAGGAGACCCGTGGTCAGGCCAATCCGCAGGTGGTGAACGAAGTGCTCGCGCGCAAGCTCGGCGGGTAGTGCCGGTCCCGCGGGCACAGACAGAGGGGTGCTGGGGCAACCGTCATGCTGGAGATCAGCCGAGTGTCGCTATGGCCTCTTGCCGCCGCGATGTTGGCCGCCTTCCTCGCGGTCAGTACATTGCGGGTCCGGCGTACAGACAACCCTACGATCGTCTTCTTCTTCCTGCTGGCTTGTGTGCGCCATTCCTGGCGGGCAGCTTATAACTACCCCGACCCGGTAAAAATCCAGGGCCGCTATATCATGTATTTCGGCCCATTGTTTCTCATCACAGCTTTCAGCTTTTTCGGGAAAACGTTCAAAACCAGGAAATCGCTTTTATTCGCCCTGGTACTGATAGTCTTGTCAGCCGGCATAACCATTTTTGCCTACGCGGTCTTGAGAGAAGGGTTTATTTACCTGGACTATCCCCTGGCGTCTTCGGTCAATTCCCCTTACGGCAGCCTGGTGCTGTCCATGAAAATCGGATATCCCATCCTGGCTTTGGTTATTACGCTGGCTAGCGTGTTGATGCTCGAAAAGAAAAAGACGCTGCAGATCGGTTTGTTTGCGCTGTTCTTGTTGGGCTTTAACATCTATGGCAGCGTGCTGGTCCACCAGCGACAATTGACGCCGCGCCAACTGCTCAATACACAAATCTACAACCTGATGGAGACTTTTGATAACTGTACGGTGGAAGACCCCGGTATGGCCAAAGTAACCCTAGAGATTCCTGCGGACACAACCACGCGTATTATCCGGTCCTGGCATCAGGCACTGAATTTCAACGGGTATACCAACAACGAACTCATCCCCAGCGAGGAGATCTCGGCGGACGAGCGCATGTTATTCCGGGCTGCCTATGGCGATTGCCTGATCGACATCCAGCACGTGGATGAAGCTGATTATGACGCGATCGATGGCGTCAAGTTCGACTTGTCGGGCTATTACTACCAGATCTTCGTGCGGCATAACAATTGAGGTCCGGTTTGCCCCGGACTTCCAAGTGCGGCGGTATTACAAAACAGAGCCCGGTTTGAATCGATGATAGAATTCTGGCATTAAATTGGACACCCAAATCCACAAGTAGCACAGGTAAAACAAACCCCTATGAATCCTAACGCAATCAAACCGGACACGCTTGAACCAGTCGAAAAATCGGGTTCGGAGAAAAAAGATACCAGGTTCTTTTCAGATGTGCTTAAACTGGTGAGCGGCAGCGGTTTTGTGCAGGTCTTCCGCGTGCTGATCTCCCCGGTACTGAGCCGTTTGTTCCTGCCGGAGTACTTCGGCATATTGCAAAATTACCTTTCCATTGCCAAACCGTTGGGCCTGATCTCTTCCCTGCGCTACGACCGCGCGGTCGTGCTGCCGAAAGAAGATAAATACGCGGCCAACATGCTGATGCTTTCGTTGACGCTCAACGTGTTGACCTCCAGCAGCCTGTTCATCCTGGTGGCTTTGTTCCGCGTGCAGGTGGCTGACCTGTTGAACTCCCCCGATTTGGCAAATTTCCTGTGGTTCATCCCCGTTTCGGTGGCAGCCCTGGGCATTTTCGAGGCGCTTAAGCAGTGGAATTCGCGTGAGCGCAAATACATGCGTGTTTCCATCGCGCAGGTGGGCAGCGAAGTGCTGGGCGACGGCCTGACGGCCGGTTTTGGTTTCGCCGGTTTCACCAGCGGCACCCTGATGATCATCATGCAGGTGATCGGCCAGGTATTTGCCACGCTGGCATTTGCCTTTATGGTTTTCAGGGAGGACCTGAAATTCATCCGCGATAGTTTTGACTGGAACATTATCAAACAGGGCATCGTGGAATACAAAAAGCTGCCGTTGTTCAACCTGTGGAGCAACCTGATCAATAATGCCGCGTTGTATATTCCCAGTATTCTGCTGTCGGCTTATTTCTCGACCACGGTAGCGGGTTACTATGCCATGGGGAATAATGCCATCCGCCTGCCGGTATCGATCTTCGGCAATTCCATCGGCCAGGTATTCTACCAGCGCAGCGCCAATGCCTATCACGAAGGCGGCAACAAGAGCATCATGGAAGGCACACTAAAGTACCTTAGCCTGATCAGTTTCTTCCCCATGATGTTGATCGCCATCGTCGGGCGCGAGCTGTTTGTGGTGGTATTCGGCAATAGTTGGGCGGACGCCGGTTCTTACTCGCAAATCCTCAGCCTGTGGGTCTTCCTGGTATTCCTGACCACACCCTTGAGTTACATTCCCAATATTTATGGAAAGTATGAAAAATTCCTGGTTTTCCAGATCATCAACCTGATCACACGCGTGGGTTCTCTGGTTTACGGCGGCATGCGCGGGGACGTTTGGCTGGCATTGTGGCTCTTTACGCTCAGCGGCATCGTGGTGTACGCGGCCATGCTGTTCTGGATCACCGGGCTGACGGGCGTGAAGGCCAAACAAACCCTGAAATATATTGCCCGCAGCTTCACCACCAGCCTGCCGTTCTTACTGGTCATTCTGGCGTTCAAATTATGGAATCCGGTTGCGCACGTGACTATCGGTTCGACCGGCCTGCCGCTGGATTATGTGGTGCTGCTGCTGGTCTCGGTTGTTTGCGCCCTGGCTTATTTCTACTTCTATTTACTCAAGAACGACTCTATCAAGCGGGAAGTCAGCCGCATTATCGGTATTGTCAGATCGGGCAAATCAAAATAGCTTTTAGTTGGGTCGAAATCCCAAAAAGTTATTGAAGGTATTGATCTTGAGATAAAATCCTAAGTCATGGAATTCGTACGAGAATTATCCGGAAAGCTATTTCCAAAAACAAAGACGACCTATTTAAGTCTGGTGATCGGCGTCTGCACCGGTTCGGTAGTCTATCTGGGAACTTTGCAGCGCCATTTTTTCAGTAAAACCTATTTTTTATACGCGGTTTTAATTTCGATCTTTGCCGCGGTCCTGGTCAGTTGGCTGCAGCAGCATATCCTGCGCGCGAGATTTCTTTCATTTTCACGCGCGCTGCGGATTTTGCTCCTGGCAGCCACTTTGCTTTTAACGCTGGTAACACTTGCCAACGTGCAGATCCAACCGATGTACTACTTATTGCCGGACACGCAGCTCCGTATTCGCATTCCGATCGGGGATGTCCCCGAAGGTCAGGAAAGCGTCCGCCTACTCTGGGTGGAAACCGGGCAGGGCTATGTTTATTACGAGAATATGGACTATGCCGGCCAGTGGGAGCGGGTCCAGAAAAATGTGCTCTTCGCGCCGAACCAAAACGTAGAGATCACATGGCACGGCAAGGTCGGCTCCGAACCCGAGATCGCTTTCCGCATGACGCTTTATGACCAACCGATTTATGTCGCCTGGAATGGTCTGGAAGTTGAATACAACCTGAATAATCCAAAAGTTCCTGAAATTATCATCAAAACGCCGCTGGATATACCGATCGAGTATAAATTGCCCTTTATTCTCTCATTTATTTTTACTGTCGGGTTTGTTTTCTACGCGCTGCTGGTTCTCCTGGGGACCTGGCAGCCGCGCATGAAAGCCGGCCGCCAACAGGGAAAATATTCCTGGCTGTTTTATATGCTGCCGATGGTCCTGATGTGGGGTTTTTCTCTGCTGGTCTTCTGGCCGGCGATCATGAGCAGCGATTCGGTGACGTTGTGGAGCCAGAATCTGGTTGGCGAGTATTCAGATTGGCAGTCCGCTTTCTATGCGTTGACCTTGGCGATCTTGATGAAGATCTGCTATTCCCCGGCTTTCATCGCGATATTGCAGATCCTGCTGATGGCCTTTCTGGTCGCCTGGGGTCTGAGATCATTGGAAAGCCGCGGTGTGCCCAAATTCGTCCTTTGGCTGATCAGCCTGGCATTTGCGCTTTTACCGATCAATAACCTCTACGCCATCACACTGTGGCGCGACATTCCCTATGCGCTCGCGGTTTTCTGGATGACCGTCATCATCCTCAACATCTATTTCAGCCAGGGCGGCTGGCTTAAGGGTTGGGGCTGGTTCTGGTTGGCGCTTTCGGGCTTTCTGGTTGCCATCTTGCGCCAGAACGGTATACCGGTCGCGATCGCGGTGCTGTGCCTGCTGCCGATCTTTTACCGAAAATATTGGAAATCGCTAGTGCTCAGCCTGCTGCTCTGTACGGCATTGCTGCTGTTTATGAAAGGGCCGGTTTACGATTGGCTGAGGGTCGACCGCAGCAAAAGCGGCCAATCCAACCTGATCCTGCTGCATCACATCGCGGCTCACCTGAATGCCGATACTCCTCTGAATGGGAACGAAAAAGAATACCTGAACAGTTTTCTACCGATTGATGAGTGGGATTATTACTGCTGCTACGTTGGCACTATTTCGTACGATAATGATTTTGAGCGTGAAAGGTTCCTGGACAGCAGCGCTGAAAATCGCAAATTGGCATTGGATCTTTTCCTGCGGGACCCGCAAGTGGACGTTCAGCATATGTTGTGTTCCAGCGAGCAGATCTGGCGCTACCAGAAGAACGTTTGCTACATGAAGTCCACGCACGGCTTCAATTCCTGGGTACCGAGCGAGGTCAGTTGGGTCGTGCCGAATGACGCCAATTTGGAGAATGATTCGAAGATCCCGGCGTTGGTCCAGCCCTATGTGGACCTGCTGCGCGTTTTCGGCTTTCGGGACGATTTTCTGGTGATCTACCTGCGGCCCGCGCTGTATCTTTACCTGTCTGTTTTCTTTGTACTGGTCATCGTGCTCCGGCTGAAAGATCCACGCGCGTTATTGGTCCTGATGCCGGTCCTTGTCCAGGATATCATTCTGTTTCTGGTAAGCTATGCTCCCGCCATTCGCTACCAGTATAGTAATTTCCTGGTAGGATTATTTTTACTGGGATTGCTATTTCTGCCGGAGAAAGCGTCAATTAAAGAGGATGCACCCAGCCCTTAGCGTTTGTTCGGGTGGGCATTTTAGGATAATTTTTATCGATGATCACTTTCATACCAACCGATTGTTTTTAGGAAGGAAGACTTATCGTGTCTGGAAAAAAACGTACCGATGTACTTGAAAACACTTTGAAATTCTTATCATTTGTGTTTTTTCAGGGGATGATCGCGGCGGCCTGGCTGCTGTTGATCCCAAAGGAGGCCGGAAACGCTGATTTCCTGGGATACTCCTTCCGCCGTTTGGCGCTGTTGATCCCGATCTTGGGCGCGGCTGCCGTGGCGGGACTGCTGCGTCTGGTATTGAAGAAACGTTCTGCCTGGCAGACCCAGTTGACGGACGACCACCGGCGCGCGGTTCTGTCCCGTACAGGAATTGTGTTTGGATTCTTGCTGGCATTGGGAGCCTGGCTGTTCCTGTTCTTCTTCCACTTTCTGGACCTGACCGATGATATTGGCGCGTACGTGCGCCTGCTGCCGTTTTTTGTCTATATTTTTGCGGTGGGTGTGGAATGTCTTTTCTTTGTCAACTTTACCTGGCTGAGCGGCAGGAAAAACCCTAACGGCCCGAAATTCAAAGCGCTCTTCGGCAGGGTTTTCTGGATCGTGCTGGCTTTCCTGTTGGTCGTTTGGCTGGTCATTGCGTTAACCGGCATTGGCGAAGCGCCGGAGCTTGTTTCCATCATCGCTTTTGGTGTGCCGCTTTTGGAAGGGCAAATTTGGTTCATGGCCGGATTGATCGCTTTGATCCTGTGCCTGGCGGGGAGTTGGTCGAACCTTCCGCAGCAGGCCGGAAATGGGCGGAAGTGGAATGTGGACCTGTTGACCTGCCTGGCATTGTGGGCGCTGGCGGCGGCTTTGTGGTTGAGCCTGCCCCTGCCGCAGCATAACTATTTCGCGCCCGAAACCTTACCGCCAAATTATCATATTTACCCGTTCTCCGATGCCGAACAGTACGACATGAATTCTTTATGGGTCTGGAAAGGCTCCATTAAAGACACTGTGATCTCAAAACCGCTGTATGTTGTCTTTTTATCCATCCTGCATGCGCTGGTTGGGTTGGATTACGGCAAAGTGGTTCTCTTGCAGACGCTGGTGCTGGCGATCCTGCCGGCAGTGATCTTCCTGATCGGCAAGGAAATGCACAGCCGCTTGGGCGGTTTAATGCTGGCGCTGTTGGTGATCTTGCGCGAAATGAATTCCATCCAGGCCATCAATGTGGCCAATGTTGCCAATTCCAAGCTGCTGCTTTCGGACATGCCGGCTACGCTGTTGGTGTGTGTGCTTATATTGGTGATGATCCGCTGGTTCAAATCCCCGCGGGGAAAAGTGGGTTTGCCGCCATTCGCGGCGGGCGGGATCATCGGCTGCCTGATCTTGATGCGTATTCAATCGCTGATCCTGGTACCGTTGTTCATTTTCCTGATCATCCTGCGCCATTGGAAACAGCTTAAAAAGATGCTTTCGGCAGGCGCTTTACTGCTGCTGGCTATGATGCTGGTGCTCACCCCCGTACTGGTGCGTAATCACGATCTCATCAATGTGTATTGGGTGGATAATCCCTCCAGTTACGCTCTGGGTGAATGGCTGCTGCGGGGGAGTGATGTTGAGATGGCAGTACCGGATTCCGGGACAGCGGATGAGATGATGGACGCCAATGTGGAAGTCGTCTCGACCATCATCGGCAGCAATATATGGGGCTACGCCTATCATGTCGTCGATAATTTCATGCACAATACGCTCTCGACCATCTTGATCCTGCCGGTGCGCTTGGGAAACGGGGTGGATTTCATACAGTTCATGAAGATCCGCGATCCATTCTGGAGCGAAATGTACAGCCAGGGCAACCTCTGGAACGCGCTGGTAGTGCTTTTTAATTTGATCGTCATCTCCATCGGTATGGCGTCCGCGGCTCGCAAGAACCGCGTGGTTTTGCTGTTGATGCTGTTGTTCTACATCGTATACAGTTTCAGCTCGGCTGTGGTGCGCTTGTCCGGCTGGCGATACATCATGCCGGTCGATTGGCTGGTCATGGCATTCTTTGTGTTTGGACTGATCGATTTTCTGCGCTGGCTTTGCGCGCGCGTCCTGGGTTGGAACGGGTTTGGCGAAGCGGACCGGTTGACGGTTTATGAACCGCTGCTGGAGACTTCGCCGTTGAATTGGAAACCCGTATTGACTTTAGGGCTGGTATTTTTCCTCTCAGGCGCTTTCATCAACCTGCGGGAGACTTTCCTGCCGGCTGATTACCCGGATTACACCCGCGCGGAAGTTTGCTCGGCCATCCAATCTGCTCTGGTGGGCAGCCCCTGGGAGAATCAAAGTACCGAGTTGGTGGATTATTGCCGGCGGGAAGATATTCTGGCTTATGAGGGCACGGGTGTCTATCCGCGTTTCTTCAAGGCGGAGTCCGGTTTTTACAACCGCCTCCATGACCCTTTCTTTGGTATTCAGGATTATGGACGCTTGGTATTCCGCACAGTGGGAGAACCCAACAGCAAGGTATATATTAGGACTGAGGATGAGAACATCCGTTTTCCGGATGGAACACCGGTGTATGTGGTAGGACCGCAGAAGGCCAAATTCGAAGCGCGTATTGTACTGATCATGGGTGACGAGCCCCAGTTGATCGTCTCATCCGCTGATTTCTCGGATGCGGAATAAAGAAATGCCTGTTTTATGGCGCGCGGGTGTTAAAATGCAGGAGAATTGTTGGGGTATGACTTTATGACCAGAAAAGATGGATCGAGCCTTATTAGACTGACTGTGCGATTTTTGCTGATCGTTATCCTACAGGGAATCATGGCAATGCTTTGGCTGTTGTTGATTCCCAAGGAAGCCAGCGGCGCTGGTATCTTCGGATATTCCTTTCAGCGATTGGCTTTACTGGTCCCGGCACTTTTCGTCATTATTTTGGCGGGGCTGCTCAGTTGGGGGTTGAAAAGGCGGCCCGGTTGGCAATCAGCGCTTATGGATGAAGGCCGGCGGGCAGGCTTCTCCCGGATCGGAATTTTGGCTGGTTTTCTATTGGCTTTGGTAAGTTGGAGCTTCGCTTTCTTTTTTCTTTTTTACGGTTTGACCAAATACCTGGACATGTATATCCGCCTTCTACCGCTGCTCACATACAGCTTTGTTATCGGACTGGAGTGTATCTTATTCATAACGATGGTATGGTTGGGCGGCAGGAGAGCCAAGAAAGGCCCAGGATTCAAAGCGCTATTCGGGAAGACTTTCTGGATCGTGCTGGCGGTTTTTATCGTAATTTGGCTGATCATTGAACGAACCGGTTTAGGCATCGCGCCTGAATTTGTATCCATTATTTCCCTGAATGTTCCGCTGCTCGAAGGACAGGTTTGGTTCATGACGGGACTGGTCGTTTTGATCCTGTGCCTGGCGGGCGGTTGGTCGCGTTTACCGGAGCGCGAAGGAGAATCAGGTTGGCTGCGCGCCGACCTGTTGATCTGCCTGGCCTTATGGGCGCTGGCAGCCGGGTTGTGGCTCAGTCTGCCGCTGCCTCTCAACAATTATTTCGCTCCCCGTGTGCTGCCGCCCAATTACAGCATTTATCCATTTTCAGATGCCGAACAATACGATCTGAATGCCATTTGGGTTTGGAAAGGCGCGATTAAAGATATTGTCATCTCCAAACCGCTGTACGTTGCTTTCCTTTCCACCCTGCATGCGCTGGCAGGCTTGGATTATGGCAAGGTCATCCTGCTGCAAACCCTGGTGCTGGCGCTGCTCCCGGTTGTGATGTATCTGCTTGGAAAAGAGATGCACAGCCGTTTAGGCGGATTGACGCTGGCGTTATTTGTGATCCTGCGCGAGATGAATTCGATCCAGGCGGTCAATTTCGCCAATGTGTCCAACTCCAAACTTCTCCTGTCCGACACGCCGGCAACACTGCTGGTCGCAATATTACTGCTGATGACCATCCGCTGGTTCAAGACGCCGGCGGAAAAGGTGGGTAAGTACCCCTTCCTGATCGGTGGAATCGTGGCTTGCTTGAATCTGATCCGCATCCAGACCATGCTGCTCGAACCGGTCCTGGTTGTGCTGCTGCTGATCCGCTATTGGAAACAATACAAGAAATTCTTTCAAGCCTTTGGATTGGCTCTGCTGGCCCTGGCACTGGTGCTCTCGCCGGTTTTGATGCGCAACCACTCCATAACCGGGGTGTATTGGCTGGACGATCCCGCCACTTCCTCTGCCTTGTACAGCTTTTTCCTGGATGAAAATACGGATGACCTGGATATCCCTACGGTTGAAACGGAAGAAGATATCCTGAACCGCAATATCAGCGTCATCACACAAGTCCTGACGCAGAACTTTGGCCCGCTGGTCCTGTCCATGGCCGATAACTTCCTGCACAATGTCATCTCCACAATACTGATCTTCCCGGTACGGTTGGGCAACCAGATCGATTTTCCCAGCTATTTGCAAATTGACGAACCTTTCTGGAGCGAGGTTTACAGCCGCGCCAATTTCCTGAACTTCTTCAACTTATTAATTAATCTCATCATCATTTCAGTGGGTATCGGCTCGGCGGCGAAGAAACACCTGCCGACCGTTTTCCTGGTAGTAGGCTTCTATTGTATTTACGGCTTAAGCTCGGCTTTGGTGCGGATATCCGGCTGGCGCTTTATCCAACCCGTGGATTGGTTGATCATTGCCTTTTATTCCTTTGGCCTGATCGATCTGCTGCGTACCGGCCTGTCTTATTTGTTCGGGCTGGAAGTTACAGGCGCGGAACAATTTTTAACCCACTATTCCTCTAAACGTAAACCGCAATCGCTTACGTGGAGTACGGTAATTGTCTTCGGGTTGGTGTTTTTTATCACCGGCGCGTACATTCCTCTGCGCGAGATGCTTTTCCCGGTTGCTTACCCGGACTATACCCGCGGGGAAGTCTGCGATGCCTTTCAGGATGCTTTAGTCGGCAGTCCAATGGAGTATCTACAGGCTGACCTTGAAGATTTCTGCATGCAGGAGAACGTCCTGGCTTATAAAGGTGTTGGGATCTCCCCGCGCTATTTCAAAGCCGGCAGCGGTTTCTATCCCCGCAAGTATGATCCCTACTTTGGCAATCAGGATTATGGGCGGCTGGTCTTTCGTACGGTTGGCGTTCCCAATACGAAGGTTTATATCAAAACCGAGAATGAATCCATCCGTTTCCCGGACGGCGTGGAGGTGTATGTCCTCGGAGAGGAACAGCGAAAATTTGAAGCCCGCGCGGTGTTGATCCTGGGTGAGGAAAACCAATTGATCGTTTCCTGGCCCGAAGAAGAAATAGAATAATCATTACGAAATTAACGGATAAACCAATTATCTGGACCATTTCGAATGCCTTCTTCGGAAGGCATTCGTGTTTTAAATTGGAACTTTGATCTGGCTGGAAGGAATTAATTCTCTGCCTGCAAACATATAACGGCATTGAGGTGGTGGGAAGGCAGAAACGGGAAGGGGGAACAATGCTTCCGGGTGATCCTGAATTCTTCAGACACGATCACGGCAACTTTCAGGATAGGTATTCACATGGTCATAATGGACAGGCCGATCAACAACCTGCCGTTTTCTTTCAAAACACATTTGATTTCCAACAGGTTCTGTCGAAGTTCGCGTGTATGTTCGAAAATATAAATAGAACGGAAACAATCTAGCGAGTTTCCCATGAGGGGAAGATGGAATACATCCGTGGTTTTCCAAATGCTGAGATCATGCTGACTCGGAGGATTAAAACCGTCTTATTTCATAGAGCCCCTTTTTTGATTAAACTGTAAATAAGTCTAGAAAGCAGAAACTAATATGACATATTGGTTGCCGATTAGGTTGATTTCATGACTCAATTGCCAGCCTTGATGCAGGAAAAACTGTATCCAGGCTGTGTTGTCCCGGCGTGTCTTGATGGATATGCCCGGCAGCCCTTTATGTTTCAGGTAGTCCTCGGATGCTCGCACCAGCATTTTGCCCATTCCCCGGCCCTGGCTGTCCGGACGCACTGCGATTTCATAGATCTCTCCGTATTGGCTTGCCGAGCCTTTTTTCAACGAAGAGAAGAGTATCTGGACATTCTTTTTGAATTGGGCGAAGGAGGATAGGGAAGTAAGCACGCCTATTTTTACAAATTCCCATAAGTTATCTCTTACAATTTCACTGAATAACCGTGAACTGTTTTGTGCCACGATCACGAAACCGAGCGGCTGGTTGTCCGCGACAGCGATAAAGGTTTTGGCGTGGTTGGATTTCAGCACACCCGGGTAGAAAACCGTGTTGAGGAAATCGAAACCCAGACCCGGCAGGAAGTCGTTGGGCAGCGCGTCCATGTGAATTTGGGCGACTTCCGCGATCCACTCCGGTTTCAATGGCTCAATGCGGATCGCTTTCATCGTTTCACCTGATACGTATTAAGGGTAGAGATGATCTTTTTAATTTGGCTCTCCTTTAAGCCAGGGTGAATTGGCAGGTTGATCATGTGCTGGCTGCAATACAGGCTGTTGGGAAATTCGCGATTCCCCTTATAAGCGCTGTATGCGGATAAATGGGGAACGCTGTATTCGATCAGTTGGCCAAGCTGCAAGCCTTTCTGCGCGGCATAATCCATGATCTCCTTATTATCCGGTACACGGATTGCGAAATGGGAATAGGTTGCCCCGATGACCTTGGGCGGCAGGATCCAGGAAGCGGGTAGGGAGAGTTCGTTGAAATATCGTTCAGCGATTGCCCGCCGTGATTTTTTGATCTCGGAATACTTGCTTAGCTGCGCCAGGCCGACACTGGCCTCGACTCTGCTCATTTGGATTTGAAAATCGGGTGGAAAGTGGATCTTCTCGTCCAAATGGTAGGCCTTGGTCAAGAGGTTCAGTACCGGCGTCTTTTCCTGCAGCCAATAGACGAGCCCATAGAAAGTCTCATTGAAGGCCGGATAAACGGCCAAAAGATAGAGCGCGCGATTAAAGCATCTACCCCAATCGGCGGTTTTAAAATTACGATCCCGCCAGTCTCGCATCCGCCCTGCGATCTCATCGTCGTCCGTGGTGAACACCCCGCCGAAGATCGAGGTGATCTGCTTGCTGATGCCCAGGCCAAAAAGGGCGCCGTCGCCGGCTTTTATCACAGATGCTCCGTTGGATTCCGCTTCAAAGGAATGTGCGCAATCCTGGATCACGTAAATGCGATGTCCAAAACGCTGCTCGGCCTCACGGACAATTTCATTCACCCGGACGATATCCATGGGATAACCAAAGATGTGCGTGGGAATGACAACGCGCGTCCGCGCTGTGATCGCTTCCGCCAACAAAGCGTAGTCCATGTTGTAATCGGACAGGGTATTATCGACAAAGACCGGGTTGTTCTCGCTCAGGACGGTTGCGTGGGCAACCACCGAGCAGGTGTAGGCAGGCTGTACGATATCTTCCCCCTGGATCTGCATGGCTTTAAAAAAGGCCCATAAGGCGCTCCGCCCATAGGGGAAGGTCAGCGCATGCTTGACGCTAAATACCTCAGCGAATTGATCTTCGAACAACTTTACGGAACTGCTATGTGAATGGAACAGAGCAGAAAATTCTTCTTTTGCGAGGTAAGGTTTTAAGCGAGGGATCATCCCTTAAACATCAATCCTTTTTGCCCACTGCTTGAGCGTTGAGAAATCGTAATCTGCAACCATTAATTCAATCATTTGGCCAAAGAGTTCGAGTTTTTTGGATAAAGGTGTGTGCAGGGCTTGCGGTATGGCAGTGCCCGACCCACTCACAGGGATTTGATTGGCAAGTTCGGGAAGATCATAATCGACAAAATCGGAAAGATGCATCTGAAAGTGAATCGGCATCTTGCACTTGCGGATCTGCCGGTAGAGGAGCTGACTGAAGTTCGCGCCGGTTAACAATAAGAAAGTCGCGAAGAAGGGAATTCTTAAAACCGGGGATACAGATATCGGGAATTCGATCAACCCATCTTCTCCCTTGCTTGAAAGTGAATGCAGGCTGGTTTTATAAGGCTTAACTGGCGCAAACATATAGTTCATCTGGCCCATGGTTGTGCGGTCGGTTTTGGTTTGTTTTGACATATTGAGCCAATGGACCAATTTCATCAGGGGCATGATGGATGTCGGGAAGACGGAGGATTCGTAGATATACCCGGCTTTTTTTAAAATGGAGATGGTCATATCATCCGTATTCCACCCGGGCGAGCGAAATCCAACCGGATATTCACCGACAACTTCCTTACAAATCTCTCCCATGCCTAATATTTCGTTTTCTTTTTCCTGAAGAGACAACCATCTAAAGCCCTGCGGATGACTCATGGAGTGGTTGGCAATCTCATGGCCGGCTTTATGAATATCCTGGATGTAAGAACGGTTTTTAGGAAGTTTGAAATCATTGCCCACCATAAAAAGTGAGGTCTCAATGTTCCACTTTTCAAAAAATCTCGCGAGATTTTCAAGGCCGGTTTGAAGTTCAACGTAGGTATATCCCCCGGGCCGTGTGCAGCCTTGACCTTTATATATTGATGAGAGCGTATCTACATCAATGGAAATACTAGCGTTCTCCCTGCTCATTAATAACTCCAATAAACCAAATAGAATTTAACATTCATTAATATATCACTTTAAATAACCCTGTCCTGACTGGCGTGTGGAGGATCCCGGAGAAAAACTGCCGATTTTGGATATCACACGGGTAATGATGTCGAAGGGTTTGACGACTCAACCGATCTCAATTTTCCTCTCTTTTTTTCGGACCTGAAGACTACCCTGAAAACCGGTGCCATATGCTTATAATTAGGCGATTGTATAATTGCGCTGATTCCGTATACTGGAATTCAAAGTGGTTATGTATAACGAAGATCTGACTTTACAGGACTTGCATAATGAATGAAATCCTAAAAAAAATCCGGGATAACCAGTGGGTCTACACTCTGGTATTGATAGTCGTGGTAATGGTTTTCCTGGTTCAGGCGGTTATTTATTCGCATCAGATGCCCTCGCGCGTGGATGAAGGTTCCTTCTTAATCAAAGGCTACTACTACGTCAAAGGCATCTACCAACCCTTCCAGGATTACGGCCCCTGGACCAACAACATGCCGCTGGCGTATTACATTCCCGGTTTGGCGCAAGCCATTTTCGGTCCCAGTCTACAAACCGGGCGTTATTTTGCTATCTTTGTCGCACTGTTGATGCTGCTGGGTATGTGGATGCTGGTCCGGCGGCTGCGCGGAAAATGGTGGGCGTTACTGGCGCTGCTGTTCTTTGCGCTCAACCCGGCTTTGATCAAGACCTACGTGCAGGCAGTTTCACAGGTGATTGTGGCCTGCCTGGTGACCTGGGCGCTGTACTTCCTGATCGATGAGAAACGCAGCCTGCTGCAGATCGGGCTGGGCGCATTCTTCTGCGCGCTGGCTACGCTTACACGCCAGAATATGATCTTCCTGATGGTCTTTGTGGTGCTGTATGCCTATTTTCTGTTTGGCAAGAAGGCCGGTTGGGTGGCGCTGTTGAGCGCCGGTTTGCCCTTCCTGTTGATGCATGTGATCTTCTTCCCGAAGATCCTCAGTTTATGGGCGGTGTGGCTGCCCGGCTTTATCAAGAAAACTTTCAACCTTTATACGGTTTCAGGCGGCGGCGAACAGGTTTGGTCGCCGGAGATCGAGTTGTTGACGCGCTTCACTTCGTTCTTTACGGCAGTGCGTTATTACTTCATCCCGCTGATCGGGGTGCTGCTGTGCCTGCTGGCCCTGCCGCGCAAAGAAGCCTGGCGATCGAAGTACGAGCGCAGTATGGCGGCTTACCTGCTGGTGCTGTTCACTGTCATGTTCTTAATGCACGCCTGGGCTTCATTGGGGAAGAACTACTGTGTGTACTGCTTCCCCAACTACCTGGCATTCTTCATCCCCATCGCCATGCTGCTGGCGGTCATCGCGCTCAGTAATTTGGCTGAACTGAAAACCAGGGTCAACACGCTGTGGGCGCTGCTGCTGGCGTTGGTGTTCCTGCCGGGTGCCTTCCTGGGCAGTCTGGAGACAGTCGGGCGCTGGGTGATGAGCCTGGCCGTTCCGCGTGTCAAGGGCGGCAAAATCCTTTCCGGCAGCACGGAACTGTGGAAGCTGTTTGAGAACCGCTTCGGTTTTACCTATGACCAGCTCCTCCCGTATCTGTCGGTCGCTTTTGGCCTGGGAGTGACGGTCGTTTTCCTGCTGCTGGTGTGGGGACTGTACCGCTGGATGGGAAAGAAGAAGTTCGCGTATATCGGTAATTTTATGCTGACCGCGCTGGTGGTACTGGGTTTCTTGCTGATGCCCAGCCCATTGTTGGGCAGCATGGTTACAGAGAATACCTGCGGCGGGGATGTTCTGGCCGCTTACGAGATGGTCGGCAAACAGCTGCAGGAACTCATACCCGCCGGTTCGACAGTGTATTGGGCCGGCAGCAGTGTGGTCACGCCGCTGTTATATATGCCGGACGTGTACGTCCAACCACAATTGCTAAACGGCGTTTATTCCAAACGGGTAGGCGGCGACCGAGCGGAGTTGGAAAAGAGCGGCTATTACAATCAGGAATCGGTGGAAGCCTGGCGCGCCGAGGCTGATTTTGTCGTCAACAACAACATCAAAATGATCGGTGGGTGGCTGACTTTCCTTAATGCGGATGATTTCGATGAATACCAGCATACCGACGCGCTGGATCCCTGCGATCCAACCACTTATCTGCGTATCTATAAAGCGAAAAAGTGATCCACAGTGGGTACGGTTTCCCTGATCGTGTCATCCCGAGCGAAGTGCCCTAAAAGGGCACGGAGCGGAATCTCGGCCGGATGGCCAGGATAACTCGGACGGGCTTTTTTTTAACCACAGATGGCCACAGATAAACACGGATAATGCAGTCCAGTGTCATTGCGAGCGGAGTGTCCTGAAGGGACACGAGAGAGGAATCTCGGCCGGTCGTCCATTGGACAGATAGAGCCACACGGATACCCCTTTATAGTGTCATTCCGAGCCCTTTAGGGCGAGGAATCTCGGCCGGATGGCCAGGATAACTCGGACGGGCTTTTTTTTAACCACAGATGAACACGGATGAACACAGATACCCTTCATGGTGTCATTTTGAGCGGAGTGCCCGTAAGGACATGGAGTAGAATCTCGGCTGGATATTCTGCTATTGCCCGCTAACTCCTGATTTTGATCTCTAATTCATTCGTGCAAACCCCGTCGCGGTTGAGCGCCTGAATGTCCAGCGCCGTCAATTCCTGCGCTAGGGCTTGGTTGGGCGCGAAGTAGCGCGAAGAGGCCATGTGGATGGCGGAGAACTTGCCGCCGTAGCGCAGCGCTTTCACCTGCAAGCGGCCGGTTTTTTCCACCCGGTCGTGGATGCGGATGCTGTCTTTTACGAACTCCAGCGTGCGGGTGCGTTTCAGAGGCAGGCTGCTCCCGCCGCTGATTAACATTCTCACCATCATTTTCTTGACCAGTTCGTTGAGGAAGCCCACGCGCATGACGGTCAGGTTCATCAGGCGCAGCACCAGGAAGTTGCCCGGGCCGGGCAGGGTGCTTTTGATGGGCTGAAAATTGCCCCACAATTCCAATTTATCTGCATCCATTTTCCAGCTCTGGTCGGGCGCGGCAGTCTGGGTGGAGATGGTCAGGCCGCGGCCGATTTGCCCCAGCAGGCCGCAGTCATCCCACACTAACTGAGATTTTTTCTTGTCATAGACCTTGGTCACCCCGCCGGTGGATGCGCCCACCACGCAATAATATTTTTCGGTTGCGCGGATGAAAATACCCGCCTCGGTAAAACCTTGCGTAAATATCTCTGTTTCAAATGGCAGTCTAACTTTCGGCTGGACATCCCGGTAGGGCAGCGCTTTGATGGTGTTGTTCAGCAGCGGGGCGGTGTTGCCCATGTCCATGTCGGCCAGACGCGTGGTGCGCCCCTGTTCGATGCCATCCAGCATGCGCGCGGTCAGGGCCGCGGCCAGCGGGAATTCGCCGCTCAGCAGAGCGATGCCGCCCGGGTAATAGATCTCGGTGCGGCGGCTGCCGTATTCTCCGCCGAAACTGCCGTCCGGTTGGGCGAAATATTGCAGAAAGTCCAGCGAAGCGGACAGCGATTTTCGTAATTCATCATAAGGCGCAATGGCATAGATCTGCGCCAGGTAATACATGCACAGGGTTTGGTAACCGGGGTCGGCCCCGCCGTATTCCACGTACCAGCCTTCTTTGGATTGTTTGCTGAGGATGAAACCCAGGATCTCGCGGCTTTTGGCGTTGTAATCCGGCTGCTTGAGAAAGTTTCCGGCTTTCAGCAGAGCCAGCGCCGCACCGGCCAGATGATTGGAGATGGTGCCGTGCAGTTCGGCGTGATGATAAAGGAAGGCGGCCGCTTTCGCCAGCATAGCCTCCACCGTCTGTTGGGTATCGTCATCACAATCGGCCTGAACAACCAAATAGGCGTCCAGCAGGTCGGGCACCAGAAAAGCAGTGGCGCCGTAGCTCTCTTCGTAGGGGTAGGCCTGGTCAAAGGATCCGCTACGGTGCTGGATGCGCGCGGCGTACAACAAGCCGGCCTGGAGGGTGCTTGTCAGCATGGTCTGCATATCCTGCGCCTCTGGTTGCTGGAGCAGCCAGGCTAGCGCTGACAAGTTGCGCTGGAAGGTGGCTTCGGGAAAGTCCACCAGCTTCCAGCCCCAATAACGCCGGTCAAAGCAGCCGTATGTGGGCGTGGCCGGGTCGCGGTTGATCTCGCTTAGCAGGTGCCGGCAGGCAGTCAGGGTTTGGGCGCGCAGGTCAGTTTTCATCAGCATTATTTCTTTCCGGTATCTACTTGATTTTCTAATTATAAGAATAAATCCTGTGAATTGAAATAAAGTCTCCCAATCAGCGGAAGCTTAATGCCGGATCGAATCATCAATCCCGATATTTTTTGAAAATGGAAAGGTCGATGAGGCATGGGCTGAATCTTGTTGCCCGAATGAACCAGGAAAGGATTTAACATAACAGAGATATTAATATTTACTAAATGTATTTTAATGTTTATAATGACTGTAGATAAAATTCTGGCAATTCTTGGCTAAAAGGGCATGAGCCTGGAGGGCATTGATATGTACCCAAGAATTTTTTTTTGCACGCCTGTCAGATATCAACGTCTGATACTCAGGGCTATTCCAAAATAGTCAGTAACAAATTTCCATCACAAAAAAAACCAAATTCATCTACATTTTTCTATTTCGCGGGTTTATCGGTCCGATTGAGAAGGTTTATGGATGTGGTCAATTGGCACGCGATTTTTTGTTTGTCTCAGAAATACCCGTGAAAAAAAGTGATGATAAGGAGGCATGTTTGGAATAATTTTTTTATTTGGTCGTGGAAAATGTCAAGACTATAGGAGAAAAAAAATGTTACACATTAAAAGCAATAGAAAGAGAAAAATAAGACTTTGGTTATATCTACTGGTGTTAATCGTTTCGTTGTTTATCACCGGTACGATTTTCGCGGAGGGTGAAGTGCCGGTGGATACACCGGAAGCCGAGGTACCCGTGGCGTTTGTAGATGTTGAAGAACCTGCAGGAGAAGCCGCGAATGAACTGCCGGAGGTGGAAGATATCCTTCCGGAAGATCCTGCGACGGATTCAGAAGTTTTAGAAGAAGCACCCAGCGAACCTGCGGAAGAGGTTGTGTGTGAAGAAGATGAAGCGCCTGGTGAGGAAGAATCACTGACTGATGATGCAGCTCTTCAAGAACCCGAAGCAGATGAGAACTCAGGCGATGAATCACTCTCAGATGCGGTTGATGAACCGGCTTTGATGGAAGAAACCGATTCTGAGGAAATCCAGTTGGTGGATGGCGATGGCGAAGCGCTCGACATGGCCAGCCAGGAAAGCGCCGAACTTATGAGTGGTGGAGACCCATACTGGAAAGTTGGCACCCAGTATTATTCTGTTGCGACTACATCCGGCGGCTGTTACCCGGGAACCAGTGAGGCAGCTGGCACCTGTTGGGTAAACAGCTCACCCATTTCCTATGCCCTCGCCAAGATCGAATCAGAAGGCTTGCTGCCTTCGGATCGCAAGCTATATGTGCTCGAAGGCACTTACACCGGCGATATCACGATCAGTGGGGGCGGTTACCTGAGCCAAATGACCGGTTTGATCGGTGTGGACGGTTCTGATAACATTCACATCATTGGTGATATCACACTAGAGAATATGTGGGGCGGTTTTACCCTGAGCGGTTTCACCATTACAGGTGGTGTGGAGATTCTGGACAGCAGGGGCAATATTGTCCTTGATGACTTGAATATTTCCAATCCGGATGGGGACGGCATTAATATCCACGGCACGTGGTATTACTACGATGAAGTAGAAGGATATGTTGAAATTGAAGGGCCGCATTATAGTGGCACCGTCACAGTCACGGATGTTAATTCCAGCGGCAATCAAGGCGCGGGAGCTTAAATCTGGGCAAATAATACCATCAAGGTTACCAATTCCAGCTTCAATAGTAATGGCGGTACGGACGGCGTGGACGACCCAGTGGATTCCCTGTACCTGGACGCCAGTTGGGGTTCTAAATTGGTCACGCTGGATGGCGTTAGCGCGAATGACAACAATGGAAGCGGCATTATTATCGAAGCCGGCGGCGCTACCGTAAAAAATGTGATTGCCAACAACAACACGGCTCCTTCATATGCGGGGGCCAGTGAGGAAAATGATTGGAAGAGCTATGGTTATGGCCTGTTTGTCGGCGCGGGAAGTTCGACTGTGACCATCGAAAACGTGATCGCGAACAATAACCAGGAAACAGGTGTGGAAGCCAGCTTGTGGAAAAATGCCCTCAAGATGAAAAATATCGAGGCTTCTTATAATGATGCTTATGGAATTCACGTAATGTCCTCCGGAGCGGTAACCTTGGATACCGCTACTACCAGACATAACGACTTCCACGGTATTTTTCTTGAAGTATCAAAGACTGTTTATCTTTCTTCGATAGTCTCCACAAACAATGGCGAGGATGGGTTGCATATTCCGGCACTGGATTACTATTATTACAATCCCGAATCCGGGGATTACGATATCTATGGTGGAACGGATGTCCCTGTTTCCGTGATCCTTACCAGCCCCGTTTCCAATGGCTGGGCGGGAGCAAATAATTTTTCCGAGAATTCCGGTACCGGACTATTCATCAAATCCAAAGGCGCCATCACGATTTCCAACGCGGATGTTTTAGACAATGGCGGCTTTGGCATGTATCTCGATAATTGCCTGAATAACGATGATACGGGTTTATGCCAGGGCAGCGGCAATGTGACTGTGAATGCGACGATCCCGGACTGGTACAACGGCGTTTCAGGGAATGGTTCGGGTGGATATTTTATCCAATCAAAGGGGAATGTCGTTATCAGCCAAAGCTATGCTAATTCCAATACAGGTTCAGGCATCTGGGTTAATACGTGGGGTGCCATCACATTAGATCGCGTAACTGCCAATGAAAATACTAGAAATGGCGCCGTCCTGGAAAATTGGAATGGATTAAAGAAGAGTGTCACTATTTTTGATAGTGAATTTTCCCGAAATGGAGACAGCGGTTTGGATGTTGTATCTCGCGGCGTGATTACGCTCAACGGTGTCAGCGCTGATGACAACTTATCACCCACTTCGGGGATTTTGGGCGGTGTGCCCGTTTCTCTGCTGGATTGGATCAGCGACGACCAAACCGAGTTTTGGGGAGTTCGGGGAGATGGCAGCACGGTGACGATCAATTTAAACACGGACGGATTCAATGTAACCTTGGAGTTGCGGGATGAGTCCGGTGTGCTGCTCGACAGCAGCGGGGGGACGAGTAATCCAACCATTACCTATGAATTGGCGGATGGCGAGTATTATGAATTGATCTTCTGGAACGAGGTTAGCGGGGAATCCGGTTCGTATGCGCTCTCCGTTGGGGATGACGATTTCTCAAATGTCTTGTACGTTGGGTCGGGCGCTGTCCTGGATAACTCCAGTGTTAAGGCCAATGTGACCATTAAAGACTCGAAATTGAACACTTACAATTCTTTTGATGGGAATGCGGGCATGGGATTGAGGGTGCTCTCGACCGGCAATGTAATGCTTACCAATGTAAGCGCCAGCGATAACCTCCGCAGTGGAGTATCTTTGAATAACTCCGATGCCACTGGCAGCGTGACCATTCAGGATAAAACCAGCAATCCGCAGAGCGTCTTCAATAACAATGGTTGGGAAGGCCTGTACGTGCGCACGCAGGGAAATATCACCATCTACGGTGTCTCTGCCAGCGGCAACGATTCATCAGGCATGGACCTGGATAACTGCATCTACGATGATGGCCTAGGCGTATGCCTGGGCAAAGGCAGCATCAAAATCGGCGGATCGAAGAGTTTAATGAATTACTTCGATAACAATGCCCTGTCCGGTATTTTGGCATTCAGCAAAAATGTCATCACTGTGGCCAACGTTCAGGCCAATCAAAATGGCTGGGAAGGGCTCTTTCTTGATAACTGTTTATATCAAGATGGTTTGGGTGCTTGCATAGGCAGCGGGGCGATTACTTTGACGACCATTACGGCTGACGAAAATGGCGGAACGGGAGTGTATGCTCTCTCAAATAGCCACATTAACCTGACTGACATAAGCGCCGGATCCAATGGTGATTTTGGCATCTACGTTTCCGATCAATTTTCGGGATCAACGGGGAATATTACCCTGAAAAGCATCACGGCTGACAATAACGATAACACCGGCGTTTCCGTTTGGACCAACGGCATGGTTAAAGTCAGCGCGGTTTCCGCTTCGGAAAATTTCCTGCGCTATGGCTACCTGAACAGCGGCGACGCGGTCAGCGAATATTACAACGGAGAAGTAGGCGCGGATTATTGGTTCTTTGATGCTGAAGCAGGCGTACCACTGACCTTTAGACTGTTCGCCAGCGACAACCCGGATTGGGACATCAATAATTTTCTCAGTCGATTGGCCCTCTATGATGAGAACGACAACCCGGTCGCGTTTGGTTCTCTCAGCGGTTTGGGCACGGCGGTTTTAACAGCCACCTGGACGCCTTCAACCAGCGGAACCTATTACCTTGAAGTAAGCGAATATAACGAGAATAACGGATTCTACCGCCTGAGCATCAACAACAGCTCATTCGATCCTATGCAGTACATATTTGTCAGCGGTCTGGGCATCAATGCAGGCAAGAACGTTATTTTCTCCGGGTCTGCGGATAACAATTTTGTTCATAATTCCCTGACTGGCTTAGGGATCCGCACACCGGCCAACATTACGCTGACCAATATCCAATCCAGGCAGAATGGCACGGAGGGCGCTTTCCTGGATAACTGCTTGTATGATGAGGGTTCCGGATTATGCCTGGGTGCTGGCAATATCAGTATCGCCGGCGCTAAGCGCAACAATTTCCAGGGTAATGGTTGGGAAGGGTTGACGATTTTGACTAATGGCACTGTGAATCTTTCCTATGTCTGGGCTTTATTCAATGGTAGTGATGGCATCCGCATCGGTAATGATAACGCCATAACACAGAAGGCTATAACGTTGAAAAGTGTCGACCTGATCGGAAATGCCGCGTACGGCCTGAATTTAACGAGCGCTGGCAATATAACCGTGCTAAATGTTAAGGCGCAGGGCAATGGCGATAGCGGCCTTGACCTGGACAATATGGGTAACTCAGGCAAGGTCACGTTCAGCGGCAGCAACTTCTTGTTGGACAACGGCGGTGACGGCCTGATGATCTCCACCAATGGCACAGTAAACCTGGGCGGGATTACCGCGCAGGGTAATGGAATAAGTGGAATTTCGCTTGATAACTGGGGAGCCGGGTTGATCACCTTGACCAATATTAATGTAAAAGGTTCTGGTTGGCATGGCATAGACATCTTTTCTTCATCAGGAGATGTCAAACTGACCAATGTCTGTAGTTACCTGAATGGAATTGGCTCAGATGGAGATGGTTTATTCGTAGCAATAGACCCGGCCCATAAACTCACCATTTCTCGTTCCAGCTTCATGGGAAATGAGGGCAATGGTATCGAATTGCTGTACATGGGTTTAGGCGGATTGCCGCCGGTAATTACCTCCACAACCTATTTCGGCAACGATACGGATTATGATGGCGGGGTAACGGAGGCAAATTTCTATATTCATGAAATGCCGTAGCAGCAAAAGCGAGTAAACATCTATTAAAAGCGAGAGTGCACAAAGCACTCTCGCTTTTTTTAAATCCATTGTTTAATTCTGCAGCGGCGGGCAAATTCCTATTATTGATCGCGTGGGATTTTTCGTTTATTATTAATATTACAGTTTTATTAACGGTGTCATAAAAAACTGTTTTCCTTTACCCTACAGCGTATAATGGAATTATGTTAGGATTCCTTTTTAAAGGATAAATAACGGAATATTTAATGAAAAAGATGCATGTATTCGCAGTTTTAGTCATTCCTGTTTTGCTGATAGGCTGCGCCGCGGCGCAGTCCGCTGAGGATGCGCAGGAGGGTGTTGTGACGATTGAAAATCCGTACGCCCCGCAAGACGGCGATGAGGCTTGGATGCAGGACGGCGCAATGGTGGACGGCGCTCGCTGGGATGAAACGGCGAAAACCCTCATTATCAGCGGCAGCCTGCCCACTCCTTGCAGCCAACTGCGCGCAACCATCAGCCAAAACGACCGGCAGATCGATTTCACTATCTACTCGGTCTCCGAGCCTGAGGTAATCTGCGCTCAGATGCTGGAACCTTTTGAAGCGGTTTTTAAAATGGAATCTTTTGACCCGCAGACAATGCGCGTAATCATCAACGGTCAGGAAATGCGGCTTTGATTATGCGGCAGACGCGATCCGGATCCGGACTGAATTTAAAGGGATAGATATCAGAGTAAGCTTATGAAGAATCGGTATACAAAAAATCGGATAGGCCTTTCTATCCTTATTTTGGTTTCCATGGTGGCTGCCTCTCTGCTCAGCAGCGGCATAGCCCTGGCGGATGACAGTACCCCGCAAGTGGATCCGCAGAGCGAAGCCGTCGCGACGGCCACACCCACCCTGACGCCCACCGCCACCCTCGAACAGGTTTCCGTTCAACAGGACGGGGGTGCGGATGCCGGCGGGGAGATGCCAACTACCGAACCCACAACCGAGCCTACCCAGACTTCCGTGGATGGCTCATCGGACATGAGTAGTGCGGCAACCGCCACACCGGACCCGGCAGCCCAACCCAGCGATACCCCAGAACTATCCTTCACAGAAACGCCCACGCTGACCCCCGAAGGCGAATTGACACCCACAGCAACGGAAGAAGCCGAGCTGGTCGTTCCGCTGCTCATGCCGGAAGATACCTCTAATATTATCCCCGGCCAGTACATTGTGATTTATAAGAATAATAAGGTCAGCAGCCAGGGGCTTAAATCGGAACGCGATAAAGTCAAAGCCAAAGGCGGCAAGATCAAGGTTGAGTTCAACAACGGTAACATGAAGGGCTTCGCGGCGCAGATGGACAAGGACACGCTGAAGACCCTGCGCCAGGACAAGGATATCGCTTACATCGAACCCGACCAGTACATCTACGCGGTGGATGAGACGGTTGGCGATCAGAGCACCCAGGACCTTACAGGTGATGGTACTTGGGGTCTGGATCGGATAGATCAGACTTCGTTAGGTCGTGATTATCTGTACCACTATCCCACTTCCGCCGGGGCGGGCGTGCACGTCTATGTACTCGATTCCGGCATTCGCGCCAGCCACATTGAATTCGGCGGGCGTGTTTCCGGCGGGTATGACTTTGTGGATGATGATCCCTATCCTGATGATGAATATGGCCATGGCACCAAGGTGGCCGGGGTGATCGGCTCCAGCACCTATGGCGTGGCAAAGTCTGTTTATCTCCACGCGGTGCGCGTATTGGAGGATCAAAATGGTTCCTTCTCGGACGTGATTGCCGGCATCAACTGGGTGATCGATAACCACAGCAGCCCAGCCGTGATCAACATGAGTTTGGGTGCCGCAAGTACTTCAACATCAATTAACACTGCCGTAGCCAATGCGGTGGATGCCGGTATCACGGTGGTGGTGGCAGCCGGTAATCATGAACCTGCTCAAGATGCGTGCAGCTGGACACCGGCTTCCGCAGCAAGCGCATTAACAATAGGCGCTACTACTTCCACTGATGCTCGCGCTTCTTATTCCAATTACGGATCCTGTCTGGATCTGTTTGCTCCCGGATCGAGTATTCTTACAACAACTTATACCAGCGATTCCTCCACCGGAACTGATAGCGGTACATCCATTGCCTCCCCCTTTGTAGCCGGCGCAGCCGCGCTGTACCTGGCAGACCATCCCAGCGCTTCACCCGCGCAGGTGGCTTCCGCCCTCACCGCCCAAGCCACCAATGATGTGTTGACGAATATTGGTACGGACTCGCCCAATTTACTGCTGGCGGTTTTCAGCAGCGACGTACCCCAGGTCACGCTGGCTTCCCCCGCGGACAGTTCACGCACCAACCAGACCGATGTTACCCTTTCGTGGAATGCCGGGTACATTGGCAATAGCTACAAACTGGAGGTGGATGATTCGGACGCCTTTGACAGCCTTTTCCATACCTTCAGCACCGAAGATTTAAGCGATACGGTCAGCGGGTTGACCGAAGGCACCTGGTATTGGCGTGTGCAGGCTTCCAACACCTACGGCACCACCGGGGCCTGGAGCGAGACCTGGTCCTTCACCGTGGACCTTACCCCGCCCTCAGCCCCAACGCAGAGCAGTCCGGAGGATGGCGCGTACGTAGTGGCGAATACGACCTTCAGTTGGAGCACGGTGGCGGACGCGGCGGCTTACCAGTTCGAATATAACACTGTGGATAATTCTGATGAATCCACTGCGCTGTATCTCTCGGATGAATTAACCGGGACGTCTTACACGCCGCCTGCCATGGACTTGGGGACTTACTATTGGTTCGTGCGCGCGCGGGACGCGGCCGGCAACTGGAGTGCTTGGAGCTCATCTTTTGTCGTGACAGTCGTGCCGCCCGGTCCGAACGGGCCTACTTTGACTTCGCCAACTTATGGCGCGCTGGTCAATACCGACGTACCCGAATTGACCTGGACGGCGGTGACCGACGCGCTGGCCTACCAGGTTGAGCTTTCTTCAACCTATGCCTTTGATACGGTGCTGGAAAGTTCGGGGGATTTGACCGAATTAACCTATACGGCCGGACCGCTGGATGACGCCAGGTATTATTGGCGGGTGCGTTCGAAGAGTGAATATGGCATCTATGGTTCCTGGAGCGCGGTACGCAACTTTACGGTTGACACGTCTAAGCCGGTTGCGCCGGAGTTGATCAGCCCCGTTTCCGGCGCGCAATCAGCCGGTATGCCAATTTTTTCCTGGAGCAGCGTGGTGGATGCAGAAGCATACCAGTTCCAATATGGCTTGAGTGACAACAGCGCGGAATACGTGTACCTCTCAGATGAATTAAGCCTTCCTTCCATCCAGCCGCCCGGTAAGAACACCAATGTGACCTATTATTGGTTTGCGCGCGCGCGCGACGCGGCCGGCAACTGGAGCGATTGGAGCAGTTCCAATTCCATCACAGTTTTGAGTAATACACCGGCTCAGGTTGCGCTGGATTCCCCGGCCAATAAAACCCTGACCAATGACCAAACTCCCCAGTTTGGCTGGGTGCTTTTGGATAACAGCGAGTACTACCACCTGCAAATCGCGGACAGCAAGTATTTCACCAATATCGTTTTCGACCAGGACGCGATCACCGGTCAGACCTATGCGCTGCCGAGTGATCTAGGCCCCGATGGTGTTTACTACTGGCGCGTGCGCGGCCGCAACGGTTCGGATGATTATGGCGCCTGGAGCGGGGCGCGTTACTTCACGCTGGATACTATCGCGCCGGACGCGCCGCTGTTGTTGTCGCCGGTGGATAATAGTACCTATGCCGGCCAGCCGACTTATAAATGGTCGCGGCCTTCCACATCCAAGTACTACCGTTTTAAATACACCACGCTTGGCGACCCGGACACGGAAGTTTACCTGTCCGATGATCTGCGCAGCTATAAGTTCAAAGCACCTGCCATTGCTGAAGGCACATATTACTGGTACACGCAGGCCGGCGACGCTGCCGGCAACTGGAGTGACTGGAGCGCACCCTTCACCATCACGATCGTACCGCCCACACCCTCGCGGCTTTCTCTGAGTACGCCGACCAAAGGCAGTTTGATCAACGCGGTGGAGAATCCGCCCACGCTTGCCTGGAATACGGTGGATTACGCGGAGACGTTTGATCTACAGGTCTCTACCAGCTCACGTTTCAGCACACTGGCAGTGGACCAGACAGGCATCACAGAGACAACTTACGCGTTATCTACTTTGTTTTCAACAATGGATGACGGTAAGTATTACTGGCGTGTGCGGGCAAGGAATTCCAACGATGTATACGGCAGCTGGAGCAGCGCCTGGTATTTCACTGTGGATAACACGCCTCCGGCAGCACCCAGCCTCTACACCCCCACGAACGGCGCCGAGGTGATCGGCACGCCCACCTTCAAGTGGCTGCGCCCCGATACGGCCAAGTATTTTATATTTCAGTACAACACCATCGATGATACGGATACTTATGTGTACCAGTCCGATCTGACCAGCCGTAATACGCATCAACCGGACGCCATGGCGATTGACACGACCTATTACTGGTTCGTGAAAGCGCAGGATAGGGCCGGCAACTGGAGCGATTGGAGCGAACCCTACACCGTTACGGTGCGGGCGCCCCTGCCGGGCAAACCGGTGCTGTCTGCTCCGGCCAAAGCTTCCTATGTCAAGAGCCCGACTCCGGAGTTGAGCTGGAACGCGGTGGATTATGGTTTGACCTACGACGTGCAGGTTTCAGCCAGTTCCCGCTTTTCCACCATCCAGAGCGAAGCCAGCGGCCAGACAGAATTGACTTTTACAACCACCAATTTGCTCGACGGCAAGTATTACTGGCGTGTGCGCGCTACCAATGACACCGGCACCGGTTCCTGGAGCGGCGCGTATTATTTCGTTGTGGATACTCTTGATCCGGCCGTGCCGGTGCTGCGCAGCCCAGCTGACATCAGTACGGTGGTGGGCAGCCCGACATTTAAATGGTACAGCGCTTCCGGCGCGAAATATTACCGGTTGGCTTATAACACCGCGGATGATCCGGAAACTGCCCTCTATACCTCGGATTGGGTTTCCAGCACCTCAATGAAAATTACTTCAATGGATTTCCTGACCCAGTATTACTGGTTCGTACAATCCCAGGATAAGGCCGGCAATATCAGCGATTGGAGCACAGGTAACACGGTTATTGTATTGCCGCCCAAACCCGGCCGGGTAACCACCACGTCCCCCGGAAATGGTACCCTAACGGATGATACCGAGTTGAACCTGACCTGGAACGCGGTACCTTACGGCCATACTTACGAATACCAGATTGATGATTCCTCGCGCTTTAACAGTGTGGATTATAGCGGCACCTCGGAAGTGGAGGCTACTTCTATCATTACGGATACGCTGGAGACGGGCAGGTGGTATTGGCATGTGCGCGCTGTGAACGAAAACAGCACGGCCGGTTCCTGGAGCTCCACCCGTTATATTACAATCTATCCTAAGTTCAACAGCACCTTTGAAACGGACGCTGATTTTGAAGATTGGACAGCTGCCGCCGGCGCGAGCTGGTCGGTGGCTTCCGGCAGCCTGTCCACGGCGGGCTTGGCCGGCGGGTACAGCACCAGCGCTAATTACAGCGCGGCGGATTTCAGCGACTTTACTTACGAAGCCGACATGCGGATGGACGCGCCAGCCAGCGGTGAATCCAATACTTACGGGCTGGTACTGCGCGGCACGCCTTCGTTTGATGCATGGAACGACTGGACCAGCGGCGTATATTTCACCGTGCGGCAGGTCAATGACAGCCTGACCAGCACCCAGTATGCCTGCGCGCTGGCTTATAAAATAACATCCGGCAGATGGTATTACCTGGGCGGCTCCTGCGCTGAGGCAGTTTACGGCGATTTTAACAACCTCAAGGTGTATGCCAAAGGCAGGACTATGAAGTTCTACGTTAATGATTACCTGATCTTAAGCAAGACCGTCAGCGGCCTGTCCGGCACCAAGCTGGGCGTGGTCAGTTGGGGTGAGAGCGTCACCGGCGCGTCTGTGGAAGCGGCTGTGGCGGGGGCGCCGGTGCAGCCGGTTGCGGCAACAGCTTCGTCCTTGAGCGCGCAAACCGTGACTATGCCGGAGGGCGTGACGCCTAAAGATGTATTCAACCAGATGAAGAAATAGAGAAATTGGCGAAAGGCATACGGGACGGAGTATTCTCCGCCCCGTTTTTTTATTTAAGATTATCAAAAGAGGAAAATTTGGTTATGATATAAGCAGGGAATCATGGAGGAATGCATGAATCGAAATATACTGTGGGTTGGGCTGCTGCTGGTCTGTCTGGTAGGCTGCCAGAGCGTGGGCGGGCAGTTGAAATTAACCGAGGAAGATAGCGGAAAGACAATTGAAGTAAAAGCCGGGGATACTTTTGTCGTCAGTTTGAAAGGGAATATCACTACTGGATATGATTGGTCAATCGCCAATCTGGATGAGCGGTTTTTGCAGCAGCAGGGGGAAGCAGATTATGAGAGCGACAGCGATCTGATCGGCGCGGGCGGAACTGCCACATACACATTTAAAGCCTTAAGCGCAGGGCAGACGACCTTGAAGCTGATTTACAGCCGTCCCTTTGAACCGGATAACCCACCGGAGAAAACATTTGAGATAAACGTAGTAATAAAATAGGGGAATCTTTTCCAGTGGTCAGTGGAATAATGTATACGGCTATGAACTAAATTAATCAAAAGTTCCTGCTACATTAAAAAGAGTTATCACACTCGTAATTTTTACCTCGCAGTGGCAAGTATAAAAACCAGCCGCTGCGAGGTTTTAAATATTCGAACAACATAGGATATTTTTGATCCAATCATAATTTTCCAGCGGAAAAAGTCAAATGTCAAAAAATATTCATGGATATTATTGACAATTAATGCAAAATAAATATTACAATTAGGTCAGGGAAAAAACAAATCTTTTTATCCAAAACTTAAATAAGGTGCTACTTAGGCGGGATTTTTTTTGTTAAATACCCAATTAAACGAAGCAGATAAAACATCAAGTAAAAAAATGAGGGATTACGATGGAGAGAAAAAGGGTTAATAGAAGGACGGGTCCAGGTTTATTACTGACAATTTTGATGATTGCTGCTGCATTACTCAGCAGCGGGGCAATTCAGGCAGATGATACTGCGCCGGAGATAACTCCAACAGAAGTTGTCAATCCGGCTGAGGTAATGGAACCGATTGTGACATCGGAAGAACAGGCACCTCAAGATGAAGGTACTCCCGAACCTACAATAGAACCGGAAGAAGATCCTGCTGAAACTTCAACACCGGAAAATCCGACAACGGAACCCACACAAGAGTCCACGTCGGAATTTACCCAAACACCGGTTATGGAGCTGACGCAAAGCGAGACTCCCACGGTTGCTTTCACAGAAACACTGGTTGAGACGCTTACTGAAACGCCCACAGAAACACCCACTGTGACACCGACAGAGACGCCGACAGAGACCCCGACGCTGACTGCCACACCTGAGGAAGGCATGAACTGGTCGCTGCAAATCGACTCTATCAGCAAAAGCGTTTATTCTCAGGCAAATGACCTTTCTGACAATCTGCAGGCGCAAGGCCTTTCCAGCGAACTGAGCGCGCAGGGCAGCGGTCTTTACAGCATGAGTGTCAGTGGTGAAGATGGGATTGAGGAGATCCGCGACGTACTCTACGATACTTTGGAAGATAACGTCAGTTTCATTGGCGGTGCTGCCGAAGTGATCATCGAGATGCCGCTGGATAGTACGCAAGCTATTAAGATCAACCTGGAGAGTAATCCTTCCACCGGCTATGGCTGGGAAGTTGTGGAGGCTGAAAGCCAGGGCGTTTCAATGGACAGTGAAATTGATTATGCCGGGCGTGGCAGAATTGGCAGTCCTGACAAAGTCACGCTAACCTTGAAACCGAAACAGATAGGGGATGCATCCATTCACCTAGTTTATCGGCGATCCTTCGGGCCGGACGAGGACGTTACCCGCCATTTGACTATTATCTTTGATCAACCTGCCCAAGACATCGACCTGAGCAACCCGGATCCTGTCGATGGAGTAAATGAAGAAGAAGTTTTAAAAACGGATGGTGTAGAGGAAGAAACCCTTTCTGCTCAGGAAGAGCTGCCATCCTCATGGGATTGGCGCAGTCATGGTATTAATATTCCTATTCGAGACCAGGATCCTTGTGGTACTTGTTGGGCCTTCGGCACGGTGGGCGCGATGGAGGCTGCTATGGTTAAAGCCGGCATGCCGGTTACCGATCTTTCAGAACAATTTTTGGTGTCCTGTAATAAAGATGGCTTGGACTGTAATAGTGGTGGAGGACCTGTTCATAAATACCACTACAATACCCTTGGAAAAAATCAGTCCACTGTAGGCGCGGTATTGGAGAGCGACATGCCTTATACTGGCGAGGGAATATGCACTACAGTATCCAATCATCCTTATAGACTATCCAGTTATGGTTCTGACTATAATCCAAGTACCGCGCAAATAAAAAGTGCCATTTATAAGTACGGCTCAGTCATAGCATCAATATGTACCGGGAATTCTATGATAGAGTATCACTCTGGTATTTTTTCAATTGATGAAAGTGACTATTGCGGCGGTGTAGCTAATCATATAGTCCTTCTGGTAGGTTGGAATGATTCACCTGGTTATTGGATTTTGAGAAATAGTTGGGGGTCGGATTGGGGTGAAAGTGGTTATATGCGCATTGCTTATGGCACATCGAACGTTGGGAGAAATATATCTTGGGCGACTTATACAACCCCACAACCTGTCGCTCCCGTATTGACCAGCCCGGCGAAGGCTTTGCTTACCAATGACAATACACCGACTTTTGGTTGGAACAGTTCCACCAACGCGGCCAGTTACCAGATCCAAATCTCGACCAGTTCCAGTTTTGCTACAGTAACTCAAAGCCAAACGGATATCAGTGCTCTGACCTATACCGCAGGCACACTGTCGGACGGGAAATATTTCTGGCGGGTACGGGGAAAGAATGCGTATAACAGCTATGGTGCATGGAGTTCGGTGCGTTACTTTACGGTGGATACCACCCCACCTTTGCCGCCGGTATTGTCTAAGCCTTTGAATGCCGCGGAAATCGTTGGAACGCCAACCTTCTCTTGGGCAAAATCAGTTGAAGCGGTTTCCTACCAGTTTCAATATGGCACTTCGACCAATTCGAGTTCCTATATTCACCAATCACCAGAATTAACCAGTGTCAGTTATAAACCACAGCTGATGACCGCCATGACGCAATATTACTGGTTCGTGCGTGCAAAGGATAAAGCCGGTAATTGGAGTGCTTGGAGCAGTCCGTTCTCCTTGTATGTAAGTCCAGCAATACCTACAAAGCCGGTGCTTTTCAGCCCGACGAAGAACATGCTGACAAATGATGCGACCATTGATCTGGCATGGACTGCGGTGGATTCCGGAGCAGCTTATCATGTCCAACTCTCAAGGAGTTCAAAATTCAGCTATATCGATGCGGAGCAGGATGGAATTACAACGCAAACCTTCACAACCGGGGCACTGGAAGATGGAAAGTATTATTGGCGCGTCCGGGCAAGCAACCTGAGAGGCGTGTACGGCGCCTGGAGTTCAGCGTGGTACTTCACAGTGGATACTACCCCGCCTTTGCCGCCGGCATTGTCAAAGCCATTGAATGCTTCGGAAATCATAGGAACGCCAACCTTCTCGTGGAAGAAATCGGCCGGAGCAATTTCCTATCAGTTCCAATATGGTACTTCAACCAGTACGAGTTCCTATATTCACCGTTCAACGGAAATAACCAAGGTCAGTTATAAACCTCCGATGATGAATTCAATGACGCAGTATTACTGGTTCGTGCGCGCCAAGGATAAGGCGGGGAACTGGAGCAGTTGGAGCACCCCATTTTCTTTATATGTGAGCCCGCCAATTCCCGCTAAACCGGTGCTTACCAGCCCGATCAAGAACCTATTGACTAATGACACAACCGTCGATCTATCCTGGAATGCGGTGGATTATGGAGCGGCTTATCATATTCAGATCTCACGCAGTTCTAAATTCAGCTATGTCGATGCGGAGCAGGAAGGAATCACAACGCAAACCCTCACAACTGGGGCATTGGCAGATGGTAAGTATTATTGGCGCGTTCGAGCAAAGAACCAGAGAGGTGTATATGGTTCATGGAGTTCGGCGCACTACTTCACCGTGGATACCATCGCGCCCACTGCACCTGTTTTGGTGAGCCCTCCCACAGGCACAACAAAGGTCGGTACACAGATTTTTAAATGGAAATCGTCAGCGACAGCTTATCGTTATCAATTTGAATACAACACCAGTAATTCCTCTTCTTCCTATGTCCACCGGTCAGGAGAGTTGAGCAGTACCTCTTATAAACCACCGCTAATGGCTCCGCTGACCCAGTTTTATTGGTTTGTGCGCGCTTGCGATAAAGCCGGTAATTGGAGTGGGTGGAGTCCTGCATCAACAATCACAATCCAACCTTCATTACCTGCTAAAGTAGTACTGAACTCACCCGTCAGTGGGTACACTACTACAAGCACATCATTTACTGTTTCCTGGAATGCAGTAGATTACGGAAATACTTATCAGATCCAGATAGATGATTCTTCTTCATTCTCGAGCGTAGATTACACATACACCTCAGCTGTAGGGGCGATTTCATTTACTGTGGGACCGTTGAACGGCGCCAAATGGTATTGGCGGGTCAGGGCAAAAAATGTAAGCAATGAGTATGGTGCGTGGAGTTCTGCCCGGTATTTCACTGTTTATCCGACATTTGATACGCAATTCAACACTTCCGGAAATTTTGAAAACTGGCAGCAACACCCGGGAGCAACCTGGACGGTCAGTTCAGGTACTTTAGGAACGAATAGTTTGGGTAGTTACATTACATCCAGTGCCAGTTATAGCAATTCCACTTTTACCGATTTCACTTATAAGGTCAAGCTGAAAATGGCGGGGCCGGAATTGGATCAGAATGATTATTTTGGATTAGTGATCCGCGGTACACCGTCTTTTGATTCAAATAACGACTGGTTGAGTGGCTACTATTTTGTGATAAGCCAGGCCAATTTTTCTGTTTATGGTCATGATGCTTGTGTATTCCTTTATAAAATCACAGATGGGCAATGGACTAATTTACTTGGGGACACCTGGGTTTGCGGGGATTTTATTAACTATTCAGATTACAACACTTTTGAGGTATATGCCAAAGGAAACTTGCTGAAATTTTATGTCAACGATGTTTTAGCTCTCAGTAAATCTATATCAGGACCGACTAGCGGGCGTTTAGGAGTACTTTCCTATGGCACTTCTGCTAAGGTAATGAGTGTCGATTGGGCTACAGCCGGTATTCCAGTTCTGCCCACCTCAACATCGTCGGCGTCTGTATCGGCAGAGGATTCAGGAGAGAGAGAAATATTGTTTGGTTCCGCATTTAGCAAGTAAAATTGCTGGATTGAGTATGGGAGGGTCCTGAGACTCTCCCATTGATCAATTTCTATGCAGAAATCCTCTATAAAGTTAATAGACTTAGGTTATCCTTTCTTGGTATAAATTATCTTGAATTTCTTCACCTGTGGAATATTCTCAGTGTCTATTGCATATCTTATAATGGCTAAATATGCTGCGTATTTGTGGAGAAAACCCGAAACCGACGGTAAATAGCGATAAAATTGTGTACACAAAGCAAAGCATCAGTGATATAAATTTGCCTAGTAATTAATCAGGAGATTTGTAAATGAGCAATAAATCCAAGAAACATTATCGGAATACCAGTCAATTTAAACCCGGCTCCAGCACTGTTACTGCCCAAAAGAGTGATGAATTCAACCCGGATTACACGGACGTCATCAAAGATCTGAAACGCATTGGCACCCTGGCGATTACATTCTTTGTGATTCTGGTTGCCCTGTCTTTTGTCCTTTAGTTTTTACTACCATTAACCATCGATTATCCAGGAGGAAAAATGGCTCATATGTTTGTTCCCGGACCTGTGGATGTAGCCCCGGAAGTGCTGCAAGCCATGGCTCAGCCCATGCTACCGCACCGCGGCAAGGAATACGAAGCGATCCACCGGCGCGCGGCTGAAAAAGCCCAGCAGATTTTCTATACCCAGTATCGTGTATTCATCGGCACCCATTCCGGTTCCGGTATGCAGGAAACCGGCATCCGCAACCTGGTTGAGAAAGATGTGCTGAGTTGTGTAAACGGCGCTTTCTCCCAGCGCTGGTACGATGTAGCTGTTTCCAACGGTAAAAACGCGGACCAGCTCAATTTCGAATGGGGCAAGGCGGTTACGCCGGATGCCCTGCGCGATGCGCTGAAAAAGAAACACTACGAAGCCGTTACCATTGTTCACAATGAAACTTCTACCGGCGTTGAAAGCCCGCTGAAAGAACTGGCCGCCGTTGTGCGCGAGGTCAGTCCGGACACTTTCATTTTGGTGGACGCCGTTTCTTCCCTGGCCGGCTCCAAGATTGAAATGGATGCCTGGGATGTGGATTTTCTGCTGACCTCTTCACAAAAATGCCTGGCGCTCCCGCCGGGATTATCCCTGGCCGGTGTGAATGACCGCGCCATGGAGAAGGCCGCGAAAGTACAAAACCGCGGCTGGTATTTCGACTTGCTGTTGATGGAAAAACATCGCGTAAAGAATTCCACCGCCATGACCCCGGTTATCCCGCTGGTTTACGCGCTGGATTTCCAACTGGATCGTATTCTGGCCGAAGGGCTGGACGCGCGCTTCGCGCGCCATGCGGCCATGTCGCAGCGCGTTTATGATTGGGCGGAAGCGCACGGCATGACCCCTTACGCCGACGCGAGCTGCCGTTCCAAAACAGTCGCCACCATCGGCAACGACCGCAATCTGAACATTTCGGATTTGAACAAATTCCTGATGGAAAAGTACCAGATCCGCATTGCCAACGGTTACGGCGATTTGAAGGATAAAACCTTCCGTGTCGCCACCATGGGCGAGACCTCCATGCAGGATGTGGATACACTGCTGGCGGGTATGGAAGCTTTCATGGCGCAATAAGAAAAAACGTGAGAATTAATAAAGAGGAGATGGCAACATCTCCTCTTTTCTTATGTAAATGTCAGGCATTCACCTGCACTCTCAAGGGTGTACCTGACCTACGTTTGTTTTATGGGATACATCAGAATAACACAGAGCAGAGATGTCCACGCAAAGTATAAATATCTGTGTGTATTAAATATAAAAAGGTTTTTGCTTTTATCCGTGTCCTTCTGTGGCTAATAATTCTTACCGCAAGTGTTCCTGCAGAAAATCCTGCATGCTTTGGTAGTAATCCGCTACATTTTCCGGCTTGCGGAAACCATGCCCTTCACCTTCGTAAATTTTGAGCGTACAGGGGATGCCGCGCTGCGTGAGCTGCTCGTAGATCTGCGCAGACTGGGAGGGCGCAACCACCCTGTCGCTATCGCCGTGAAAGAGCGCTACCGGATCCTGGATGCCATCGATGTGGAATATAGGCGAACGATCCACGAAGCGCTGGTAATCCTTATCAAAATTACCGGTCAGGAAACGGTGATAAAACTTCTCGAATTTGTGCGTATGTTGGGCATCGTCCACCAGATCGCCGACCGCGTAGCTGCAAATGGCCGCTTTGAACAGGCCCGGTTTCTGGATCAGGACATTCAGGGCGGTAAAGCCGCCTGCGCTGGAGCCTTTGATCACCAGTCTTTTGGGATCGGCCAAGCCGCGCCGTACCAGTTCTTCGGTAAAGTGCAGGGTGTCTACCACATCCACAATGCCCCAGCTGTGCTTGAGCGCTGCCTGATATTGGTATCCAAAGCCGCTGCTGCCGCGGTAATTGATGCGCGCGTAAGCATAACCGCGCGAGGTAAAGAAGGCCGCTTCGCTGGAAAAGCATAATGGGTCAATTCCGGTGGGGCCGCCGTGAATATCCAGGATCAATGCCGGTAGAGTTCCGGGCTGTTCCGGACCGGCCGGCGGGTAATAGATGCCGTAGACCTCTATATTTCCTGCGGATTTAAAGCGGATTTCCTGCGGCAGGCTGAGGGCCTCGGCGGAAATCTCGGCCAATTGGTTGGGGACTGCACAGGTTAATCCATGTGTGTCCAAACGCCAGATTTGTTTGGGCGCCTGAGCCGTGCTGCCCAGGAAAGCCAGCACGTCGCCGTTTTCGTCCGCGGCGCAGTCCAACTGCTCCGCCCAGCAAACCGGGTCGATGGCTATTGGCTTGCTCTTGCCGGAGCGTAGGTTGACCTGCCACAGGCTGGTGGTGCCGTGGAAGTACAGGAAGTAGTAAATCGAACGGCTGTCGCTTGACCAGGCGTAACTGCGCATGCCCTGCACCCAGGCCGGCTGCGCCAAATGGCCTTCCGCGCCCGGCAGCAGCACGCGCCGCTGGTGATTTTTCAGATTGTAAAGTACCAGGCTGTCCCAATCGCCTTCGCGGCGGATATAGCTCAGCCATTTGCCGTCCGGAGAGAACCGCGGCTGGCCGGCCGGGGCGCCCGCCTCTCCATCCAACCAGTTCTCTTCCAACAAACGCAGCTGCATTCCGCCCAATTTACCGAGCTTGACGCGGCCGGCGTCCCAGGGCATATCGGGGTGGTTCCACTCGACCCAGGCAATCATGTCTCTGGAGGGGTGCCAGGTTGGCTGCATGTAAAAGTCCGCGCCCAGCGCCAACTGCACCGGCCAGGTCAGACCGTGCGTGCGGCAGATGGCTAACCCGTTCGTTTCATCCTGCTGGTAAACGTACAGCACCCAATCCCCATGCGGGGAAAGGGCCGGTGCGGCTGCACCGCCCCAGGGAGGTGTAATGCGATGGATGCTTGCGGGTTCCCGCGGAGTAGAGCTGAATAAGCTGCCGCTGCTTTCAGCAAAGACCAAACCGGCGGTGTTTACGTCAAATTCTCCGCCACCGTAGCCCACGTTTCCGCGCAGGTCGTATTCTCCGCTGAGAATTTGCGATGGGCCGTCTGCGTCCAAACGCGAGAGGCTGCCGCGTCCGTTGATAGACTCAATCCAAAACAGGCCATACCCATCGGGGGTAAGGCGCACATCATTAAACCGTCTGAGCTGGTTCAGGGTTTCTATTTGTATCGGGAGGGGAGAAGTGTTGTTGTCCATATTCTTTTTATACTTCATTTTTAAATAAAAAAAACCGCCGGTTTGACCGGCGGTGAATATCAATAAATCCGTTAATTAATCATCTTTTGGACGCCAAAGATTCTTTAGCTTGACTTCTTCTTCGCTGGAAAGATTGCTCCAATTATCAATTTTGGTTGCCAGATAGGCAATGGAACCCGTCGGAAGGCTTTCGACCTTGCCAGTCATAATCTGCAGGAAGGCTTCCAACCCGGGGTTATGGCCTATAACCAGTACCGTTTTTTGCTTCTTGGCGTGATCTTTAACTACTTTCATGATGTCGGCAGGTTCGGCCATATATAAAGAATCCGAATACACAATTTCGGCTTCGTATTTACTTGCCTTGGCTACTATTTCTGCTGTCTTTTCAGCTCTGGTTGCAGTGGATGAAATGATAAGATCGGGGACCAGTTTTTTGCTCTTCAGCATTTTTCCCATTTTTTCAGCGTCTCGCTGACCGCGCTTCTTTAAAGGGCGTTCATGATCTGGGACATCGGAATCTTTCCAACTCGATTTTGCGTGGCGCATTAGTAATAATCTTTTCACGCTTTTCATCTCCTGGGACAATTTTGACGAAATTAGTATAACATAGAGGTATAAAACCGCTTTCGTTCTTCTGTTAATAATTTGTTAAATAAACCGAGAGGAAAATGTGAATTCAACGGACGATAAATCGAAAAAATTCATTGATGAAGAAATCCAGGTGAGTTATCGGAAAGAACCGCTCCTGCCGAAGGTGCCGGTTTGCCCCGATTTTTTTGATTGGCGCGGGGAACGTTTTACGGTCAAAGCGCTGAATTCCGAATGGTGCGACTTGGCGCGCCGGGGCAACCAGGCCAAGAATATGCGCCCGGCCCATTTGACGCGTGCGGAGAAGCTCGGTTCGTGGGGCAGCGGGCGTTTTTATTTTTGCGTTGAGACCACTACAGGCAGAGTTTTCGCGCTTTACTATGACCGCACACCCCGCCGCGGTGACGGAGGCAATGGTAGTTGGGTTTTATTATACGAATTGCAGGATTAAAAGGGGTAATTGGTCAAACGACTTTCAAATTTAGCAATGATATAATGCAAAAGCGAAGTTCGAAAAGGAATCTACGTTTTCAGAAAAAATCCTGCGGATTAACTGAAAATACTGAGAAATACGGCCGGAACGAACCATTATTAATTACTTTCCCGCGGTATGCGAAGAAGTAAATTAGGCGAGAGGTATTGAATGAGTGAAGATGAGCGGATGATGATTTTGAAGTTGCTCAAAGATGGAAAGATCACAGCAGACGAAGCGGCAAAATTGCTGGAAACCATCGAAAAAACTGATCCTAAAAAGAAAACAAAAGTTGTGGATGAACCTGAAGTTTTCAAAGGGTCGGGCAAATTCTTCAGAGTCAAAATTACAGATGCAACCAATGGAAAAGTCCGTGCAAATATCCGTATTCCTCTCAGCGTGATGGGCGCCGGTGCTAAATTTGGAGCGCATTTTGCCCCTCAGATTGACGGGATTGAAAGTGAAGAATTGATGCGGGCAGTTCGTGATGGGGAAGTGGGGAAAATTCTTGATGTGTTCGATGATGAAGATAACGAACATGTTGAGATTTATATTGAATAATCGCAAATGAATCGCAGCCCTGTTGCTGGTTGGAAAAAAACATTTTTCATAATCTGGTTCGACCAAGCGTTTAGCTTATTTGGCAGCGAATTGGTGCAGTTTGCGCTGGTTTGGTATTTAACAAAGCAGACCGGCTCGGCTTCAGTTTTGGCAATGGCCTCTTTTGTTGCGCTGCTGCCGAAAGTATTTCTTTCCCCATTTATCGGTGCCTTAATAGATCGTTGGAATCGCCAGCGCGTAATGATTTTTGCCGATCTGGCCATTGCCTGTTTTACCCTAATTCTGGTACTGGTATTCTGGCTGGGTGAGGTACAGATTTGGCATATCTATGCCATTATGTTTATGCGCGCGCTTGGCAGCAGTTTTCATTGGCCGTCCATGCAGGCATCCACCTCGTTGATGGTTCCCAAAGAAAAATTATCGAGCATTTCCGGCTGGAACCAGACGCTGCAAGGCGCCATGGGTATTCTTGCACCGATGGCGGCCGCGCTGCTTTTGGACGTACTGCCGATGCAGGGCATTCTGGCAATTGACATCATCACAGCCTTTATCGCAATTGCGCCATTGTTGTTTGTCACCATTCCACAGCCGGTTCAAATTTCCGATCAGCCCATCCTGTCCGGAGCGCGCGATTTGCTGCGAGATGTAAAGCAGGGTTTCCAATACCTGAGCCACTGGAAAGGTATGCTCTATATGATTGCCATTGCCACTATCCTGAATTTTCTTTTGAATCCCGGCTATACCTTCACCCCGCTTTTGGTAAAAGATTACTTCAACTTGGGCGCGTTTGAACTCAGCTTAATAGAAGCGATGTTCAGCATTGGCATGATTGCCGGCGGATTGGTGTTGGGCGCATGGGGTGGATTTAAAAAGAAGATTCTCACCATCCTGGTCGGCATTCTGGGGGTTGCTTTCAGTACGGCACTCATCGCTGCCGCCGGGGTCAATCAATTCTATTTGGCGGTTGTGGGCATGAGTATATCCGGGTTTATGATGCCTATTGTGAACGGCCCTTTCTATGCTATCCTGCAAACACACGTAGAGCCGGACATTCAGGGACGCGTTTTTACATTGGTAAGCAGCCTGGCGACCGGTATGATGCCGATCAGCATGCTGGTAGCTGCACCGGTAGCGGAATGGATTGGCATTCGCGGCTGGCTGGCCTTGGCTGCGGCCGGATGTTTTTTGATTGGCGCAAGCGGGTTTTTTATCCCGGATCTGATCAATCTGGAAGATTCACAATACCGGTCTGAAAAATTAAGCCATCAAGATCTTGGCTAAAACCAGCAAGAGTGCGGTTAGGGCAGCACCCAACCCAATCATACGCGGATTTTTGGGATGGGCAATAACCACATTCCCAAAGGTGATGGTGGAGTCGATCCCGTAGGTTGGGCCGGCAAACCAGGCATAGAATAAACCGCCCAGTAAACCGCCCAGATGGCCCCAGTTATCGATTCCGCTGGTGGAAAGTCCAAACAGCAGGTTAATCACAATTACCACCACCACGTTAACCAGCAGCGGTTGGGCTGCCTGGCCTAACAGGAATCTATTTTTATAGATGTACACACCTTGTGCGGCAATCAGACCGAAGATAGCGGTGGATGCGCCCAGGGAAGGGTTGGCGGAGAATAAAAAGGACGCGGTGTTGCCCCATAATCCACCAATCAGATACAGGGTAATGAAAGAAATCGGCCCGTAACGGCGTTCCAATCCGGGACCGACTGAATATAAAGCGTACATGTTAAAAGCGATATGCAGAATGGAACCATGCAGCAGAAGCGGCGTAACCAACCGCCAGATTTCACCCTTGAGGATGAACTCATTGATCTTAGCGCCAAACAGCAGGGGATAATCGTAACCAAACAGTATCTTGGAGAGCTGCTGGAGCAGGAAAAACGCAACCGTGATTGCGATGATATAGTACGAGATGGGGTATTTTCTTTTCATAGGATTTGGGGTTAGAGTTTGATTTTACGAGGCTTTGCACGTAAATGTTCAGCGGTGATAATGGCTTCGATCATTTGCACTGTTTGGGATAATTTATTCTGTTCGTTAACGACCAGATAATCGAACTCGCGTGCTTTGACCAGCTCATCCTTGACAGTCATGATGCGTTTGTCCAGGTCTTTTTCGTTCCCCAAGCGCCGGCCGCCCAGACGTTTATACCAATCATTCTGGTTGGAAGGCAGCAGAAAGATGGAAATGGCCTGCGGATAAATCTTCTTAATTTTTTCAGCGCCCTGCACGTCCAGGCGTAGGACAACATCTTTGCCGCTGTCCAGCGCGTCTTGAATCTGAGATTTTGGGACACCTTTGTAATCATCATAGACATGCGAATATTCAATCAATTCATTATTCGCGATCATATCTTCGAACTTTTCACGGCTTACAAAGAAGTAATCCACACCTTCCTGTTCATCCGGACGCGGAGCGCGCGTATTAACCGTAACAACGTGATGAATGAGTAATTCGCTGGTTTTCATGGCACGCAGCACGGAGTCTTTTCCCACTCCGGAGGGCCCGGAAATGACAATCATTAAAGGATATTTATCCAGAATATCAAAATTAACAGAAAGTTTATTCAAATTCGCTCGATTATGGTTTGTATAAGTTTGCTATGATTATAATAGAAAACCTTCCCATCCAACCGGAGGCAGGTGTGCCAGCTTACGAATATATCTGCGATAAATGTCACCAATCTTTCAGCCTGCACATTTCATACGCGCAATATGGGCATGTGGCGGCTGCCTGCCCGCACTGTGGCAGCGAAAAAGTGACGCGCCGCATTGGCAAGGTGCGTGTATCCCGATCCGATGATTCCCGAATGCAGCAATTCACTGATCTTGCGGATGAACGAAAAATGGAGGATATTGATAAAAACCCGACCGAGATTGGCCGCATGATGCGCCAAATGAGACAGGAAAGCGGAGCGGAAATGGGGGAGGAATTCGACGAGGTAGTAGATCGGTTGGAACACGGCCAGACCAGCGCGGATTTGGAAAATGACCTGCCTGACTCGGAATAAGACGAGACCCGAGTTTTACAGCCTAATAAGCATTAACCGCTTTGGATAATTGATCGTAAGAAGAAAATGTGCTCATTTTGTTGATGAAATCCGCCAGGCTGGATGAACGCGCACGTAAGGAACGCACCGCGCTGCCAACCGGGTCCTCACCGGCGGCACTGTATTCCTGATCGGCGTATGCGCCATGAAAGGCGAAATAAGCCTGGTTCAATTTGCGAATGGAAAAACCCTGACTCCAAAATAACTGACGCCTTTCCTCCATGTAACTTTCAGCCTCGGTGATTTGCCCCGCGGCCAGGAGCTCATCCACGTGCACGCGTGTCTGGTACATTTCCCGGCGGAAGTCAACGTTAACCCATCCGCCGGGCGGCGGGCTTTCCACAACATATTTTGCCTCGTAAGTCTTATAGGGGGTATTGGGGGTGTCGAGCAGGTCGGCATAAAAATAGCGCATAACAGCCTGACTGATCTCTTCACCGGCGATGGAAGCAGTGGTCTCGTTCATCGTACGCAGCTCGGGTGAGCTGGAATAGTGGATTCCCAAGGGGCGCAAGTTCAGGTAATTATGGGTCCACTCATGCGCGACGGTTTCGATCAGGTAAGAAATGCTGCTGGTACGGATGACCATGGTGGGGTAAGTACCCACTCCGCCGACATCCACCACCAGGGCGGAGTAGTCACTGTCGGCTTCAACCTCATCCTCCAGAGCATTCATTTCATCCAGGCTCATATCTGCCCGCAAGGAAACACTGGCAACTTGTTCAATCACGTTCCGCTGCGAAACAATCAACTCTTTGGGCAGCTCGGTGGAGTGGTAAAGAACTGGGGGAAAGGGCTGTCTCAAACTGGTGAGCCCAAGGCGGTCCAAAGTAATGGAGATTTGTTTCTGGATGACGGCTTCGGCAAGCGATGATTGTTGATCCAGTTCCTTCTGGTTGGACTGCAGCTCAACTTGCATGGCGGTTGATTCCAGTTTGGGATCTTCTACATCCGGATTGGAATAAAGCTTTTCAATCTTATTTTTCAGCTCTTCATTATCCTTTAGCAGGGTAAAGTATCCTTTAATAATTTGACGATCCTGGTAAAAGCTTGAATAATGGCTAATGCCTAAACTTGCCATAGCAGTTTTATTCCAAAAAGCACCCACAGTCCAGGCAAGATAATTGAATTCATATGGACGTGTAGCCGGACGGATGACATCTTCGGGACTTACTGGCTGCCATATACTGGTGGTTATCAGCAGTAAAACCAGACAGGAAGCTGCTGCGAAATTAAGGGTTCGAATGACCTTTTGCATCATAAGATTCGGCCTAATTATAGCCGTCTGCTCAAATACTAAAATATTGTAATTATTATTAATGAATTGTTTACATGTTTCTTTATATTATCCGATATAATATATTGTATAAAATATACGTAAGAATAATAATAGGATTAAGAGATGGCTAGACCAAAAAACACACCTGAAAAAATTGAGCGAATGCGAAATTCGATGATGGATGCTGTAATCTCTTTACTCGACCAAGTACCTCCCGATAAAGTCAGCATCCGGATGATAGCGGAAAAAGTTGGTGTTTCTCATATGGTTTTCTATACATACTTTAAAGACCGTGATGAGATTATGGATGTATTGGTTGAGCGGGAGAAAAACCGTATCAACGAACATTTTGCCGGAAAACTCAGAGAAACCCAGAATGTTCCTACAAGAAAAGTCATGGAAGAACTCATTTTGGAATATACCCAGACAGCTCGGGAACACCCGAAAATTTTCCGCCTGTTTTGGTTGGATCCGGTAGAAGGCGCAACCACCCACTCGGAGAAATTTTCCCAACTGGATGACAGCCTGACCAGCTTGGGTAAAATCTTGAAAGCTGGCATGGATAAAGGCGAATTTAAAAAGAAAGACGAACGTCTGGCAGCTTCCACAGTGATGTCGATTATTAATGGCCCCATAATTATGGAGCAATGCAAAAAAATGCCTCAAGATATTAAGTGCGATGAACTATTGGAACAAATTATCAGAGCGATTTTTGCATATCTAGAGACATAGGCTGAGATTACAAATTAACCTGCGATTGATAACAATTAATAAAAAAAATGCCCTGATCTATCAGGGCATTTTCGTTTAAAGATTTCTTATTTATTATTAAGGTTCTCTGTAATCTTTTTGATATATTATTTATGATTGTGTAAAGTTACAAAATTGTGATGGTATTGTTAGAATGTTGTAAGTAATTTTTCCTAACCTGTAGATAAGCATTGGATCAAATGCCGACCGCAAATTCCGGTTCTGGCGGATTAATACGGAAGCTTTTTACAGGTTTCATCCGTATATAGGTAAAGATAATAATAGTAGAACAGAGGAATCGGAATGGTCAAAAAGGATAATGAAGAACTAAAAAGGAAGAAAGCGCCAAAAGAGGTTGTTGAAAAACCTGTAAAAAATGTACAGGAAAGCGAAAAGAAGAGAAAATTCAGCCTTAAAGGTATCTGGCAGTGGATAATGGGAGTTTGGCATTGGATTCTCGCCAAACCAATTCGCTGGATTGCCATCCTCGTACTGCTGATAATTGTCGTTTTTGTTGCGAATAATCAAAGCCGAGCACGAAAGACGGCAATGGATGAGTATCAGACCGTGAAACTGGAACGCAGTGATATGGTAGTCATAGTAGGCGCAACCGGGATTGTAGAAGCTAACCAAACTGCTGACCTGGAATGGCAGACAACCGGGCGGGTAGAGAGTGTCAATGTTGCAGTGAACGATCGCGTGAAAGCGGGGGATATCCTGGCGGATTTGGCGGATAACACGCTGCCTCAATCAGTCATTCTGGCACAAGCCGATCTGGTTGATGCTCAAAAAGCAATGGAGGATTTAATCAACTCCAACACAGAAAGCGCGGAGTCTTACAAAGCGCTGCTGGAGGCTGAACAAGATCTGCGCGATGAGGAAGATGATCGCGATCAATGGAATTATAACGATGCGAATATTGATCGCGTCAATGAATTCAGGGCTGACTTTATTGCCAAGGAAGAAGAATATAAGATTTATAAGGCAGCTTATGAAGCTGTAAAGAATCTTCCGGCAGACGATCCTAAACGGGTGAAAGCCAAACAGGAACGGGATGACGCCAAACTGGTACGGGATAAAGCACTGCGCGCATTAAACTACCTTTTGGGAAAAGCATATGGACAGCAAGTTGCTGAAGATTTTGCCGATGCCGATATTGCCCAAGCTAAACTGGACGACGCCCAACGAGATTGGGACAGGGTCAAGAATGGCGCAAATGCGGATGACATCAGCGCGGCAGAAGCTAAAGTTGCCGCTGCGGAAGCCACGGTATCTTTGGGTTGGATTGAAGCACCTTTCAACGGTACGGTTACCCAGGTCGATCCTAAAGTGGGCGACCAGATATCTTCCGGTACACCGGCGTTCCGCATCGATGATTTATCCGAGTTGAATGTAGATGTTCAAATTTCAGAAGTGGATATCAACAAGGTTGTTGTCGGTCAGGAAGCTGAATTGACTTTTGACGCTATCAGCGGCAAGACTTATACCGGTGAGGTGACAGAAGTGGCCAAGGTTGGCGAAGATACCGGTTCCGGCGTTGATTTCACTGTTACACTGCGGATCGTTGACCCGGATGAAGAAGTCCGGCCCGGTATGACCGCTGCTGTAAATATCATTGTGACCGAGAAGAAAGATGTGCTCGCTATCCCCAGCCGGGCAATACGCACCAGCGACGGAAGGCGGATTGTGTATGTAATGCGTGGCAGTTCCCTGACTCCGGTTGACATTGAAGTCGGCGCGATGTCCGACACCAGTGTCGAGGTTGTTTCAGGTGATGTTAGTGAAGGAGATCTGATTATATTAAACCCGCCGGCATCCATTATGGACGCCAACGGGCAGCCAGCATTCACGAGGTGAAATCATGTCCAAGAAAGGGAAAGCAATCGTTGCGAAAGATCTGACCAAAGTGTATCAGATGGGGGAAGTGCAGGTACATGCACTGCGCGGCGTGTCAATAGAGATTAAGCATGGTGAAGTGGTCGCGATCATGGGGCCGTCGGGCTCCGGTAAATCAACGCTGATGAATATCATCGGTTGCCTTGACCGGCCTACATCCGGAGAGTATTACCTGGATGGGGAACTGGTTTCAGGTATGAACGATGACCAATTGGCGCTGGTTCGCAACCGTAAAGTGGGTTTTGTTTTTCAAAATTTTAATTTGCTTTCCCGTTCGAGTGCATTATTGAATGTGGAATTACCGCTGCGCTATGCGGGGCAGCGCGAAAGACAACATGAACGTGCAGCAGTGGCGCTTGAAGCAGTGGGTTTGGCTGACCGTATGGACCATAAACCCATGGAATTATCTGGCGGCCAGCAGCAGCGTGTGGCATTAGCGCGCGCTATCATCAATGATCCTGCCATTATTTTGGCGGATGAACCTACCGGTAACCTGGATTCGAAATCCGGTAAAGAGATCTTAAGTTTATTGCTGGATATGAACAAAAAGAAAGGGACAACGTTGATTATCGTCACGCATGATCCCGGAATCGCTGAGGAAACGGAGCGCGTGATCCGGCTGTATGACGGCCGGGTTGTGGATAGTTAAAAAAATGGATATCGTTTTAGCGTTAAAAGAAGCTTTGGAAAGCCTGAACGCAAATAAAATGCGGGCAGGGCTGACTATTTTGGGCATTGTCATTGGCGTTGCCGCTGTTATCGCCATGCTGGCTGTTGGTGCTGGTGCGCAAGATACCATCCTGGGTTCTATCAGCGGTATTGGAACAAACTTATTATTTGTGTTTCAAGGTAATACACAGGAAGATGTACGCAATGAGCAAGCGCTGACAATGAATGATGTCAACGCGATGAGTGATGTTTTCCAGGCACCGCATGTGCAGTCGGTTGCGCCGATGGTTTACGGCAATACCACGGTTACCTACGGTGGTGAAACCGCCAGTCCGGAAATCTACGGTGTTACTTCCGAGTTTGCAGTGGTATCCAATTACAACATGATTGAAGGCAGTTTCATTTCGGACGAGAACGTTAATGGCCGGGCTTCGGTGGTGCTGCTGGGGCCGGATGTGGCCGATAAACTATTCGGCCGCCGGACCCTGATCACCGGGGAAACCGTCCGCGTGGACGGACAGCCTTTCCGCGTGATCGGCGTGCTGGAATCCAAAGGCGGCGGATCCTTTGGCAGCCAGGATAACGTCATCATTGTGCCGATTACCACGGCACGGGTTCGGCTGCTGGAGCGCGACCGCGACCAGGTGGATCTCGTTTATGTGCAGGCTATGGATGCTGAATCCGTTCCCGCTGCCAGCGAGGAAGTAGCCCAGATTCTGCGCAGCCGGCACCGTACGGAAGTAGGTTTGGATGATTTCACCATCTATACCCAGGAAGACATTCTCTCGGTAGCCGGGACGATCACCAGTGTTTTAACGATCTTCCTGGGCGGAATCGCCGCCATCTCGCTGCTGGTTGGCGGGATCGGCATCATGAATATCATGCTGGTTTCGGTAACCGAACGCACCAGGGAAATTGGTCTGCGCAAAGCCCTGGGCGCGCGGAAGGCGGACATCCTGCTGCAATTCCTGACCGAATCCTCGCTATTGAGCCTGTTCGGCGGATTGATAGGCATCGTTGTGGGTTGGTTGATTGCGATGGCAATCGGCAAAATTGCTACCGCCAGTGGAACCCCGTTCAACCCGTCGGTGGGTATTAATGCCATTCTGTTGGCGACTATTTTCTCAACGGCGGTAGGCTTATTCTTTGGTATTTATCCGGCCAACCGGGCGGCCAATTTGGAACCGGTGGAAGCCCTGCGGTACGAATAATCTACTCCGGCGTAAAAACTTAACTTACAGAAAGACAAGCGTTTTCTTTGCGCTTGTCTTTTTTATATTGGGAAAACGGTTGCAGGCCGCTGGTAATTCAAGTTAATTGACTATGCAAATTTGGAAAGCATTGCTTTCGGCAGTGAGAATCGGTTAGAATTAGCCTGAAAAATCTTCAGGAGGTAGTGTGATGGAACCCTGGCGTGTATTGGTAACAGACGGATTACAGGATACCGGTATTAGCATTTTATCGAAAGAAGCTCAGGTGGATGACCGTAAAGGCATCTCTGCCGAAGAGCTATTGAAAGAAATTGGCAATTATGATGCATTGATTGTGCGCGGGCGGACCAAGGTCACCAGCGAAGTAATTGAAGCTGGAAAGAAATTGAAGGTAATCGGACGGGCAGGCGTTGGTGTGGACAACATCGATACCGCTTATGCCAAAGAAAAAGGCGTTATCGTTGTGAATGCTCCCACTGCCACAACCACGGCTGTCGCAGAATTAGCCATGGGTATGGTTTTTGCCCTGGCGCGTGAGATTCCCCGCGCAGATGCATCCATGAAACGGGGCGAATGGGCTAAGAAGGAATTCGAAGGTGTTGAACTGTACGGAAAGACCCTTGGTATCATTGGCTTTGGCCGCATTGGCTCGACCGTAGGCCAGATGGCCGCGGCGGTTGGCATGCGCATTATGGCCTGCTGCCTGTTTCGCATTCCCGAAACTATCCGCATCATCGGCGGTGAGCTGTTGATGATGGACGATATCATCGAGAAATCCGATTTCATCACCATTCACACACCCCTATCCGACGAGACGCGCGGCATGATCAACGCGGAAGCCTTCGCACGCATGAAAGATGGTGTATATCTGATTTGTACTGCGCGCGGCGGCATTATTGACGAAAAAGCCTTGTTGGATGCGTTGAATTCCGGGAAGGTAGCCGGGGCTGCTTTGGATGTGTTTGAGACGGAACCTCCCGTTTTCAAGGAGTTGATCAACCATCCCAAGGTCATTGCAACCCCGCACATGGCCGGACAGACCAACGAAGCACAGCGGCGCGCCTCCATGGACATTGCCAAGGAAGTGACAGCGGCTTTAAGAGGCGATAAATTGCATTGGAAAGTTGTCTAAATTTTAGAAATCCAGGGAGAATTTGATGGAAGAGAAACTGGCAAAATTGAAGAGTCTGTTAGCGGAAATTGCCGATTTGGGCGCAACCAGCGCTTTATTGAACTGGGACCAATTAGTGAATATGCCCGCGGGCGCTGCGGGAGACCGCGGCGAGCAAATTGCCACGATTGAGCAAATTTTGCATGCTAAATCGACTTCCGACGAGATTGGTAATTTGCTGGAGGATTTAACGCAAACAGCCAAGCAGATGGATGCGGATTCCGACGACGCCCGCCTGATCAAAGTGGCCAAGCATAATTATGATAAGGCTACCAAGGTGTCCGCGGAATTCGTCAGTGAATTCGCGCGTGTTTCTACCGTGGCCCAGTCGGTATGGGAGAAATCCAGAGCGGAATCGGATTTTAGTATCTTCCAACCCTACCTGGAACAATTAATCGGTTTGCGCCAGCAATACGCGGATTTCTTCAAGCCCTGGGATCACGTCTATGACCCGCTGCTGGATGACTACGAACCGGGGATGAAGACGGCCGATGTCCAGGCGATTTTCAACGCGCTGCGCCCCAAACAGGTGGAGCTAATCAAGGCTATCGCCGAGAAACCGCAGGTTGAAAAATCATTCCTTTTCCTGGAATACCCCGAAAAAACTCAGCTGGATTTCGGCGTGGAAGTGATCTCCAAGTTCGGCTATGACTGGAATCATGGGCGGCAGGATAAATCCGTGCATCCCTTCACCACCGGTTTTGGCTTGAACGATGTGCGCATCACCACGCGCTTCAACACCAAGTTCCTGCCCACGGCCATGTTCGGTACCATGCACGAATGCGGGCACGCGCTGTATGAGTTGGGTATTGCCAAGAAGTACAACCGCACGCCCCTGGGCGCCGGTGCTTCCATGGCCGTACACGAATCACAGTCGCGTTTGTGGGAAAACCTGGTGGGCCGCTCGCGCGCATTTTGGAAACATTTCTATCCGCGCCTGCAGGAGCTTTTCCCCAGCCAGTTGGGTAATGTGACCGCGGAAATGTTCTATAAGGCGGTCAATGCGGTGGAACCCTCTTTAATTCGTGTGGAGGCCGATGAAGCCACCTATAACCTGCATATCATGCTGCGTTTGGAAATGGAAATCGCGCTGATGGAAGGCAGTTTGAAAGCCAAAGACGCGCCGGAAGCCTGGAACGCGAAATTCAAAGATTACCTCGGTATCGTTCCGCCCGATAACGCTCAAGGCGTCTTGCAGGACGTGCACTGGTCCTTCGGTGGATTCGGATATTTCCCGACCTACGCGCTGGGCAACCTGGTATCCGCGCAGTTGTGGGAACGCATGGAACAGGATATCCCGGATGTGGAAGCTCAGGTGGAAAAAGCCAACTTCGCCGTCATCCTCAACTGGCTGCGCGAAAATGTGCATGTCTACGGCGCCAAGTTTGAACCGCAGGAATTGGTGCAGAAAGTTACCGGATCGAAAATCACACCAGAACCCTTTATGCGCTATCTTGATAAGAAGTTCAAGGATATTTATTCCCTCTAAATAATATTCTTCAGACTGATAAGCGTCCGTGCTACCAACACGGGCGCTTTTTTATTTATAAATCCTTAATACTTATCCGGCAGGCTATCGAGGACAATATAAACCATACGGAGGTGTCATGAATATACAAAAAATAAGTCCCTGGCTGGCCATTGCCTTTTTAGCAGTCCTGGCAGCGGGCTGCGCAAGTCCTTCTCAACAACCCGCTGCCAATCCCGCGCAGCCGCAAGAGATGATGGCGGAAGCTGTTCCCATGGAAGAAGCGAGCAATGATGCTATGATGGATGAGTCGCCGGAAGCCATGATGGAAGAAACTAGCATGGAAACCCCGGATTGGTATGGCTGGGAATTGACGGACATCAACAGCGGAACATCCTTCCGCCTGAATGATGAACAGGGCAAGGTCATTCTGGTGGAAACCATGGCGGTTTGGTGTCCCAAATGTTTGAGCCAGCAGCAGGAAGTCAGCCAATTGCTGGCGAGCCTGGGACCGCGTGAGGATTTCGTGAGTTTGGCGATCAACATCGACCCCAATGAGGACAGCGCCGCAGTGGTAAATTACACCCAACAGCACGGCTTTGGTTGGCGCTATGTGGTAGCATCAAATGAATTGATCGATGAAATCGGCAGGTTGTACGGCGCGCAATATCTCAATCCGCCTTCAACGCCGATGTTGATCATTGACCGGCATGGGCAGGCTCATTTGCTGCCCTTTGGCATTAAAAGCGCGGCAGATTTGCAAAGTGCGCTTGAACCTTTTCTGAACGAGGGTTAAAAGTTTGGACCTGTCACAAATTATTACGGCCATCGGCATCGGTTTGCTGGCCACTACCAGCCCATGCGTCTTTCCGCTCTACCCTGGCTACCTGGCGTATCTAAGCGCCAACCAGGGCCGAGCGCAGGACGAGAAAAGCCGCACGCGCACAGCTTTCCTGGGCTTTTTCGTCCTGCTGGGCGTGCTGGCCATGATGCTGGTTATGGGGTTGGCGATCTCGCTGTTGTCGCTCTCCATCAGCCGGGTGTTGTCGGTGGTGGTACCGCTGGTCGACCTGATTTTGGTTGTTCTGGGTGTGATGCTGATCTTAAACAACAATCCCTTCAAACAGCTGCCGCAGATCCGTGTGCCGGCCCTGGCGCATCCCTTTGCCAACGCTTTCCTGTATGGCTTGCTGTATGGTCCGATTGCCTTTCCGTGCTCCGGCCCGCTGGTGATCTCCATCTTCGCGCTCAGCCTGAAATCGAGCCTGCTGCTGGCGCGGGTGGCAACCTTCTTCTGGTTTGGGCTGGGCTTTGGGCTGCCGCTGCTAGTGCTATCTCTGTTGGGCGGTGCGCTGCAGCGGCCCATCACGATTTTCTTCGCGCACCACAGCCGTTGGGTCAACCTGGTCAGCGGTTTGCTGATCCTGGGTTTGGGAATTTATGACTTGATTATCAATTGGGCCAGCATCAGCGCGGCCTATTTTTAAACAAAATTGTATGGGTAAAGAAGAGTGCTCCCTGGGCGCCTGCTCAGAGAGCAACATGGGGTGTCGAAGGGGCGCTTTTCGTTTTCTATGTTGCATCTTTTAAGAAACAGAATAGCTCATTTTCTCCAAAGGCATGAGTGCTAGTGGAAACGCAACTTTATATCAGACCATGCATGCGCCTGTTCTCTCCGAGGTATGCCTAATAAAAATGCCTATGTCACACAAGAATGTGTGACCTACAATTTCTCACGTAGGTCAGGCAGGAATGCCTGACCTACGTGAGAATCAACAACCTGCCATTGCTGAAACAAATTAGCAAAATTAATGTCATTGCGAGAAGCTTGTCCACACTCTTTTTTATGGATAAGCGCCTTGCAATGACGGGTGAAGAGATGCGGTTCTCCATTATTAAATAAAAAGTAGGCTGAGCTATGTCGAAGCCTACTTTTTTTATTATTTAGAATGCGGCGTTGACCGTGTAGAATGACGGGTCGGTGGGTGTCGCGCCGCTGGGGTCATTGACGTATACCCAATCGCCCACCTCGGCCCAGTCATACAACCAGTGCGCGTCGGTAATGGACAGGTTGACGCAGCCGTGTGACTGTTCGTAGCCGAACAAGGCGCGCCAGTAAGCGCCGTGCAGGGCGCGCGGGCCGTCGTAGTACATGGTCCAGGGCACGTCCTCCAGCAGGTAATAATCCGTCTTCCCTGTGGCAAACGCTCCTGTCATGGTCTCGTAATCTTTTTTCTCGCGGATCTGGAACAATCCGGGCTGGGTGTAATAAGGTTCATAACCGGTGGCGACAATGGTGGCAAATCTCAGCTGGTTATCTTCAAACACGCTCAGGGTCTGTTGAAGCAGGTCAACATAAATCCAGCGGCCGTTGTCCACACCTTCCGGCGCGGATTGGTTGGGAGATACCACTTTTAATGCGCGGGCTTCCACCCATTCACCGATGCCGATCATATACCAGGTGGTGCCTTCGGCTTCAATCTGGTCGTACACTTGAACTACCGTATTACGGACCAGTTCCTTTTTTACGACAGCAGCTAAATAACTGGGTTCTCTGCGCGGATTGACCACGTCAATAATCCAACCGAAATCGTTATCGGGCTTCTGATCAAACAACAAGCCGGAGAATGAGGAGTAGTTGGTGGGTGAAGCGCGGATCCATTCTCCGTATTCATTCTGCACATAGGCATCATTGCCATTGTAGGAAATGTTATCGTAAGAGACATACAGCGTATTCCCGATGGGCACATAATTGGAAGCACCCCATCCGGTGATGGCGGCATCCAAACTGGGATACCAGGCGGCCTGTACACCGGAGGCTACGTTCAGCTTGGCGTAATTTCTATCCACCGGCAGGTAGCTGGCGTCCGGATGCGACGCGATCAACGGCTGCGCCGGAATGTGAATACCTTGACGCGCCCAATTAGTGAGCGTTTCGGAAGGGCCCATCGGCAGGCAGTCGGTTGGCGCGATCAGGTAGACGCCCGGCGCGCATACGGGCAGGCCCTCATAAGTTTCCTGATAATCCGGCAGCACCGGGGTCGGCTCAGGAGTGGGCTGTGCTTCCATCGGTGTGGGTTCCATGCTTTCGGCAGCAGGTGTCTCAGATATGACGGTCTCGGTTTCATCCATGGATTGGTCAGCCGGTTGGGTGGGTTCCTGTTCGCCTTCGCCTTGGGCGAGGACTACCGAGGAGTTCAACAGCAGCATGGCTGCCAATAATATTGCGAGAAGTAATCTGGTTTGTTTTAAATGCATTCTTACCTCGTTGAGAATTAGCGGGGATAATTGTACCTGATTCTATTCCTTCTCCCCCTGGTTGGCATTTTCTGCAGGATTGGCGGAAATCTATAAAGAGAGCCGCACGAACTTGTGTGTGCCGCGTGTTTCCAATTCGACAAAGCCGGCTTTGAGAAAAGCGCTCAAATTTCCCATGTACAGGTCGCCTGACGAACGGCGGGTATGGACGTCCTTCGGGTAGGCTTCCACAATGTGCGCGCCATTTTGGCGGGCATATTCCACCGCCGCGCGAATGGCTGCCGTCATCAACCCGCTATTGCGGGCGGATTTGGCAATGTAGAAACACACGATTGACCAAACCGGCTGCTCGTCCAGGCGTTTCAGGGTGCGCGAGCGCTCCAATGAAGGGTAATCCTCACGCGGCGCAATGGAGCACCACACCAGCGGGGCATTCTCACGGTAACCCAGGATGCCGGGGACCATGCCGGAATCCACCAGTGCGCGCATGGCCTGGCGGTTGCCTTCTCCCTTATTACGGCAATTCACACCAAATTCCTGGCGTGTTTCGCGCCAGAACATGCAACAACAGTCGCGGCAGACGCTGCTGGAGTTGAATAATTCCATAAAATCATCCCAACGCTGCGGGGTCAGCGGGTAAAAATCCAAGCCATCCATGGTTATTTTCATGAGCTTTCTTCCCTATATCAAATATTTTTAAATTATTATCGCATATCTTAAAAAGATCGATATGCTATAATGCAGAGTACTTAGACTTTCCACTGGCGGTAAATATGCGATTTTTAATTACGGGAGCTGCGGGGTTTCTGGGCGCGCCTTTAGCGAACAGGCTCATCCAGGAGGGACATCGGGTAGTAGGTCTGGACGATTTGTCCACAGGGGATCCTGAAAGATTATCACCGGAAGTGCATCTGGTGCGGGGAGATGTCAACGACCGGCCAAAATTATGGTCGCTTTTACAAGAGGTGGACTGCGTCTACCATCTGGCGGCGCGTGTGATTGTGCCGGAATCGGTGCTCTACCCGCGCGAATACAACCAAGTCAACGTTGGGGGAACTGTGACTTTAATGGAGGCCATGCGCGATGTGGGTGTACGCCGGGTGGTCTTTATCTCTTCCGGTACGATCTACGGAAACCAGAAAACCCAGCCGGTGCGTGAATCCTGCCGGCCCAACCCGCGTTCACCTTACGCGGTTTCCAAATTATCAGCTGAATACTACATCCGAACTATCGGTGATCTATGGGGCATTGAAACCGTCTGCCTGCGCGTGTTTAATGCGTATGGTCCGGGGCAGCGCCTGCCACCCACCAACGCGCCGGTCATTCCCTACTGCATCCGCCAGGCCATCGACCATGGCACTATCGTGGTGCACGGCGACGGTAAACAAACGCGCGATTACGTCTACATCGATGATGTGGTGGATGCCATGTCCAGCGCGGCTACCATTCCGGACATTAAACGCCTGATTATCAACGTCGGCAGCGGCAAGGAAACTTCCGTGTCGGAAGTGATCAAGCATGTGCTGGATATCACCAAGGCTAAACCTGAGATCGTGACCAATAAGACCCACGACAGCGGCCCTTCGCGTATGCGCGCCGATTTAGGATTGGCGGAAAAGAAGCTGGGCTACAAACCCAAGGTCAGCCTGGTCGAGGGCTTAACGCGCACCATCGCGGAAGACCCGCGTTTTCACAAAGACGAATAACTCTGAATGAGGGGGGTTAGATGAATTTCAGCCGACCGGCCGCGTAAACCACCATGCGCAGCAGCAGCCAGCCGTGTTTCCAGCGCTGGATGTTGGTGGTGCCGTAGGTGCGATCGCGGTAGCGGATAGGCATGTCCACGATCTTAAGGTTGAGTTTGGCTGCCCCGAAGATCAACTCGAAATCTCCGAAGGGGTCGAAATCCCCAAAGTAAGCGCGGTTGGCGCGAATTTCCTCGTAATGTTCCTTCCACAACACTTTTGTACCGCACAACGTATCCTTAATGGGCTGTCCCAACAGGTAGGTAAAAATCAAGGTAAAAGCCTTGTTGCCGATCAGATTGAGCGGGCGCATGGCGTGCTTTTCCATAGGATAAACCAGGCGCACCCCGTTGATGAAGTCGCCCTTGCCGCTCGCCAGGGCGTTGTAGAAGCGCGGCAGGTCGGCCGGCGGCATGGTCAGGTCGGCATCCAGGATCATGAGCACGTCCCCTTTGGCTTCCGTGAATCCCAGGCGCACCGCGTCGCCCTTGCCTTTGCCGGGCTGGCGGAAGGCGCGCGCCGGAATGTCCGGGTGCGCTTCGATCTGGCGCAGAATCTCATCATAGGTATCATCCGTTGAATGGCCTTCAACGAAGACCAGTTCTGTTTGCGGGCTGATCTTTGGCAGTTCCTCGAATACCCTTTTGATGTTGCCGGCTTCGTTGCGGGCGGGCACGATCACGCTGACGCTGTAGTCCTCGACTTTTTCACAGTCCGGTTTGGGGCGCGCCACCATAAAATGGGTCATGGCGAAGAATTTGAAGGGCCACAGGCGGATTAGGAATTTGTTGAACAGCGGGGTGATCAGCGGGATGTTGAAGGGCATCAGCACTTCCACCCATTCGCGCACCGGTTCGAAACCGGCCAGGTTGAGCAGGTTGGAGACGTCTTCCACCGTCAGCCAGTTTTGCAGCAGGGTGGGCTTGGACACGCCCAATTTGGCAGCCATGTTGATGGGGATTTCCCACAAACGGTTATAGAAATTCAGCACCAGGTGGCCGTGCGGTTTGAGGTGCTGGTGCACGTTTTCCAGGGTGCTCTGCACGTCCCACAGATCATTGACGGTATCGGAGATGACCACTACGTCGAACTGGCGCTTGAGGCTGAGTTCCAGCGCGTCCATCTGGATGAAATCCAGGTTGGGGTGCTGTTTCCCGGCCAGCTGCACCATTCTGGGAGAAATATCCATTCCCAGGCCGTATTTAGGCTCCAGATAGGCCAGCAGGTCGCCGTTGCCGCAACCGATTTCCAGAATATCCTGGTCGGCCGGAATGTTGAACTTGAACACCTGGGCCACGCGCCGGCGGTAATATCCGCCCCAGCCCTGCCAGTGTTCCAGTTTTTCCGCGACTTTGTCCCAGTGGGTTTGTCTTTCGTTATTAAATGCCAGCCTGGTTTTATCCATAATCCTACTTAACAACAGGTTAATAATTTGAGTTAAACATTATACATTGGATGCTGCCGCTTGACCCATTTCGGACGCAGGTTTATAATTCAACGGTTGAATATTGAATCATGGAAATTGAATTTAAAGCCACTGACGCAGACCTAACCATTCTGGAACATATTGAAGATGAACCGGATACCACCCAAGCCGGCCTGGCGGAAAAACTGGGCGTGGCAGTTGGGACGGTCAACTGGCACCTGAAGCGCCTGGTTGAGAAGGGCTACGTCAAGGTAAAACGCGCAGAACGCAAAAAATTACGCTATATCATCACGCCGGAAGGCCTCGCGCTGCGCGCGCGCCTGACGGTGGATTACATTCAATCATCCCTGGAGCTGTACCGCCTGGTGCGCAAGCGTTCACTAAAAGCGATTGCAGATGTCAAAGCCATGGGCTACACCACGGTCAGTGTTGAGGGAGAGGGGGACGTGGCTGAGATTTTGAAATTGACCAGTATGGAACAGGGTCTCAATATCAGCCCGGATCGGGAGTATCCGCTCCTGAAAGTGATCGGTTTAAAAATTTTCATTGAAGAAAAGGAATAGAAATCTAATGGGTCAAGAGAATTTCTGGCAATCTAAACGAGTATGTGTAACCGGCGGGGCCGGTTTTCTGGGTAAAGTAGTGGTGCGCAAGCTGCAGGAGCGCGGCGCGAAAGATATTTTTGTACCCAATTTTCCCGATTACAACCTGGTCGATTTGGCGGACATTAACCGTATGTTGGATGATGCCAAACCGGACCTGATCATTCATCTGGCCGCGCAGGTAGGTGGCATCGGCGCCAACCGCGAACACCCGGCCGAATTTTTCTACAACAACCTGATGATGGGCGTGCAGCTGATGCACCGCGCCTGGGAGACCGGCGTGAGCAAGTTTGTTGCTATCGGCACCATTTGCGCTTATCCCAAGTTCACCCCGATTCCCTTTGACGAAGCCAATCTGTGGGATGGCTACCCTGAAGAAACCAACGCGCCTTACGGCCTGGCCAAGAAAATGCTGCTGGTGCAGGCGCAGTCCTACCGCCAGCAATACGATTACAATGCTATCTTCCTGTTGCCGGTCAACCTGTACGGGCCCGGCGACAATTTCAACCCGGCCTCCTCGCACGTCATCCCGGCTCTGATCCGCAAGTGCCTGGAAGCCAAGGAAGCCGGCCAGGATGAGATTGTGGTGTGGGGCGACGGATCGCCCACGCGCGAGTTCCTGTTTGTGGAAGACGCGGCTGAGGGCATCCTGTTGGCCTCGGAGCGCTACAACGGCGATCTGCCGGTCAACCTGGGTTCGGGCAACGAGATTAGCATTAAAGACCTGGTGGAACTGATTGCCAAGCTGACTGGGTTCAACGGCAAGCTGGTTTGGGATACCACCAAACCCAACGGCCAGCCGCGCCGCGCGTTGAGCACCAAACGGGCTGAAGAACTGTTCGGCTTCAAGGCGCAGATGACTTTTGAAGAAGGATTAAAGAGAACCATCGCATGGTATCAGGAAAACAAAGCGTAGAAGAACGTTCCGTGACGCGCACTGAAGCCCGGAAAATTATTATCCGGCCAACAAGCGGGTGGGCGGCTTTGAATTTACGTGACCTGTGGGTGTACCGCGAACTGGTCTATTTTATGACCTGGCGTGACCTGAAGGTACGCTATAAACAGACCGCGCTGGGCGCTGCCTGGGCCATTCTGCAGCCGTTCCTGACCATGGTGGTCTTCAGCATCTTCTTCGGCAGCCTGGCGGGCGTGCCTTCGGACGGCGTGCCATATCCGATCTTTTCGTACACCGCGCTGATTCCCTGGACGCTGTTTTCGAAAGCGCTGCAGGACGCCAGCCGTTCGCTGGTCAATTCCAGCCACATGATCACCAAGGTGTATTTCCCGCGCATGATCCTGCCGCTGGCCTCCGTGCTGGCCGGTATTGTGGATTTTCTGATCGCCTTTGTGGTACTGCTGGCGATGATGGCTTTCTATCACGTCGTACCCACTGCCAATATCTGGACCATTCCTTTGTTCCTGATACTGGCTTTGATAACCGCCACCGGCGTCAGCCTGTGGCTGTCGGCTTTGAACGTGCTGTACCGCGATATTAACTACGTGCTGCCCTTCCTGACCCAATTCTGGATGTACATCACCCCAATCGCGTACCCCTCCAGCATGGTGCCGGAAAAGTGGCGCTTGCTGTATGCCGTCAACCCCATGACTGGTGTGGTGGAAGGTTTCCGCTGGGCGCTGCTGGGCAGCGGCCAAGCCCCCGGCATGATGACGCTGGTTTCTACCCTGGTCGCGATTGTCTTATTGGTCAGCGGTATGTTCTACTTCAAACGCATGGAACGACTGTTTGCGGATATGGTATAGGCAGGTGCAAAGATGAGTCAAACAGCCATTCATGTCGAAAATTTAGGCAAGCAATATCGTCTCGGCCAGCAGGTCGGCAATTACCGCACCCTGCGCGAGACTTTATCCGGACGTTTTGGCGCGAAAAAGGCGCCTGAAGAACAAAAAGCGCTGCTGCCCGAATCCATCTGGGCTTTGGAGGACGTCAGCTTCGACGTCGAGCAGGGCTCGGTGTTGGGCGTGGTGGGACGCAACGGCGCCGGCAAGAGTACTTTATTGAAGATCCTCTCGCGCGTGACCGAACCGACCAAAGGACTGGTGGAAGTCTATGGGCGTGTAGGTTCGCTGCTGGAAGTTGGCACCGGTTTTCACCCCGAACTGACCGGCCGGGAAAACATTTTCCTGAACGGCGCAATTTTGGGCATGAAGAAAACCGAGATTGAAGCCAAATTTGATGAGATTGTCTCATTCGCGGAAGTAGAAACCTTTATCGATACACCGGTGAAACGCTATTCCTCCGGAATGTACCTGCGCCTGGCTTTTGCCGTCGCGGCTCATCTGGAGCCGGAAATTCTGGTGGTGGATGAGGTGTTGGCGGTAGGCGATGCAGAATTCCAGCGCAAGTGTCTGGGCAAGATGAGCGACGTAGCCAAGGAAGGCCGCACGGTGCTGTTCGTCAGCCATAACATGTCCGCCATCCTGCGCCTTACGCAAGAAACCCTGGTGATTGACAAAGGCCATCTGCTGCTGCGCGCGCCCACTGTGGAAGCGGTGGATTTCTACCTGTCGCGCGGATTGACCCAGGAAGGCCAACGCTTATGGCAGCCGGATGAGATTCCGGCGCAGGCCGCTCCCTTCAAACCGGTGGCGGTGCGCTTATTGGACAAACAGGATCATGTGATGGAAGCTGCGCGCTGCAGCGAGCCATTTTATCTGGAAGTGGAATACCAATTGCACAAAGCCATTAAGGGCTTGCGCGTAGGCATTTATATTTTGACCTCGCAAGGTGAATTTGTGTTCACCTCCTTTGATACGGACGACCCTGAAAAATTTGAAGAATATTCCCAGCGGCCGGCCGGCACGTATAAAAGCCGGGTGGAAGTTCCCCCATATCTGTTGAATGGCGGGCGATACGTGGTGGGCGTGAATGCCAGCTCGTACCGCATCAAGACCTATTTCCACGATGAACAGGCGCTGGCTTTCAATATGGATGTTACCGGCGCGCCCGGAACGCAGTGGCCGGAAAACCGCCTGGGTCCGGTGCGCCCGAAGTTAACCTGGCAAATCACCCAAACGAATGGAGGAGGGGAATAATAACATGGCAGACACTAGAAGCAGTGCAAAAACCGTAATCAAATCTGTTCTGGGACAGGTGCCTTTGACCGCTGAATTGTATTGGATGATGCGCCATAATGACAAGAATATCAACTCGCGTTTTTCGCTCAAGAATCTGGACCAACATCTGCCCCAGTTGGTGGCGGATGCCGAAGCGCTGAGGAAAAAAACCGGCAGCGAAGGTAAGAATATTTTTATCTTTGCCACGCTGCATTATTGGATTGAACATGCCGCAGTAATGGGCATCACATTGGCCGGGCTGGGCCACAAAGTCACACTCGGTTATCTGCCTTTCCACGATTGGCAGAACCCCATCAATAAATTCGACTTGCGCCGCCAGAATTTGTATGCGGAGGAGATCCTGTCCAAGGCCAAACCGGTCATGGATGTAATTTCTTTCCTCAGCTTGCACACCGGGTATAAGGTCGTGCCTGAAGATTTGCGTGAGCGTATCGAGCAAATTTCCCGCTACGACAGCATGTATACCCTGCAAGTGGAAGACGTGGATACCTCCAGTGAAATTTACAAATTACGCCTGAAGCGCAATATGAGCACCGCGCGGGACGCCTATGAATACCTGAAGGTGAATAAACCGGATGTGGTCATTGTACCTAACGGCACCATCCAGGAATTCGGAGTGGTCTACGAAGTAGCCCGCTATCTGGATATCCCCGCGGTAACTTATGAATTTGGCGAGCAGCGTGAACGTATCTGGCTGGCGCAGAATGACAAAGTCATGCGCCAGGAAACCTGTGACATGTGGGAAGCTTTCCGTGATAAAGAGCTGACCGAGCTGGAGAAAGCCAAGATCACTGAGCAATTCGAAGCGCGCCGCAATGCTTCCGTATGGAAGAATTTCGCGCGCCTTTGGCAGGCCGTACCGGCCAAGGGTGTGGAAGCCGCGCGCCAGGAACTCGGTTTGGATGAACGTCCGATGGTATTGCTGGCTACCAATGTGTTGGGCGACAGCCTGACCCTGGGGCGGGAAGTATTTTCGCAATCCATGGAAGACTGGCTGGAAAAGACTCTGCAATATTTCGCCGGGCGCAATGACGCTCAATTGGTCATCCGCGTACATCCGGGTGAGGTACTGATCCACGGTCAGTCCATGATGGACGTCATCAAACGTGTCCTGCCCACGCTGCCGGAGTATATCCGTGTGATTGCTCCTACCGAAAAGGTCAACACATACGATCTGATCGCCGCGGCAGACGTAGGGCTGGTCTACACGACCACGGTCGGTTTGGAAATGGCTATGAGCGGTATCCCGGTCATTGTGGTGGGCGACACCCATTACCGCGGGCGCGGTTTCACGCAGGATCCTCAATCGTGGGTACAATATCACAAAACGCTGAAGGCTGTGCTGGAGAATCCGCAAGATTTCCGGCTTTCAGAAGAACAGATCAATCTGGCCTGGGCTTATGCCTACCGCTTTTTCTACGAATATCCCAGACCTTATCCCTGGCACCTGGTTTATCTATGGGAAGACTATGGCAAACACCCGCTGGGTGAGGTGGTCAAGTCGAAAGAATGGCCCCAATATAAACAGGTGTTCGATTACCTGGCCGGGGAACCGCTGGATTGGAATGCCATCCGGGCTCAGTCTGATTAATTAAGGAAAGTGTATGACGGATAATTCTATTAAAGAAGATGTACGCCATTTTTATGACCAGGTTGGCTGGCAGAAGATCAGCAGCGGTGTTTACCAGAATGCTGAATTTGAAGACCTGCGCCCGGTATCACGTGCATACATCCATAAATGCCATCTGCGGGTTAACCGCCACATCAACCATAAAGGCAAATACATGCTGGACGCGGGTTCCGGCCCCATCCAGTATCCCGAATACCTGACTTATTCCGAGGGCTACCAGTACCGCGTATGCCTGGACATTTCCATCGTGGCCTTGATGGACGCGCGCGAACGCGTGGGCGACCATGGCTTATGCGTGGTGGCGGATGTGGCCAACCTGCCCTTCGCCGAAGGCGTGATGGATGGGCTAGTATCGCTGCATACCCTGCATCACCTGCCGGAGGCGGATTACTTGCCGGCTTACTATGAATTACGGCGCGTGCTGAAGCAAGGCGCGCGCGCGGTGGTGGTGAACGGCTGGGGCAGTTCGCCCATGATGAATGCTTTCCGGCGCCCCATTCTATTAATGGAACGCCTGACACGGCGCAACGAAGTGGTGCTGAGCGGCGAGAAAGCTGACCAGCCCAAAGGGAAGGCTGAGAAGAAAGCAGAAAAGGGCAAACCCGAACATACCTTTGCGTACAAGCTGGACGCGGATGGGCTGCGCGCGCTGTTGGGAGATGATTTCCCCGTGAAAATCTTTGTGTGGCGCAGTGTCAGCGTGCGTTTTCTGCGCGCCATGATTCAGCCCTGGCTGTTGGGCCGTTTTTGGCTGGCGGTTTTGTACGGATTGGAAGAGCTATTCCCGCGTTATTACGGTGAAAAGGGGCAATATCCCCTGATCACATTTACGAAAAAATAACCGATAATAAAAGCAGTAAAAATATTATTTGAACAGGATCAGGAAGAAATGGATTGGAAGAATAAAGTAATTCTGGTGACCGGCGGAACCGGTTCTTTTGGAAAGAAATTTATCGAGGTGATGCTGAAGGAATACCAGCCGGCCAAGCTGATCGTGTTCAGCCGCGACGAACAAAAACAGCACGAAATGCGCCAGGCGGGTTTCGACCATCCCAACCTGCGCTATTTCATCGGCGACATTCGCGACGCGGCCCGCCTGCGGCGCGCCTTTGAGGGCGTCGATTTCGTGGTGCACGCGGCCGCGCTGAAACAGGTGCCGGCTTGCGAGTATAACCCCATGGAAGCGGTCAAGACCAACATCTTGGGCAGCAGCAACGTCATCGACGCGGCGTTGGACGCCGGCGTGGAGCGCGTCATCGCGCTGAGCACCGATAAAGCCGTCAATCCGATTAACCTGTACGGCGCTACCAAATTGGCCGCCGAGAAGTTGTTCGTGCAGAGCAATGCCTATGCCGGCGGGCGCCGATCGCGCTTTGCCTGCGTGCGCTACGGCAACGTAGTCGGCAGCCGCGGCAGTGTGGTGCCGGTTTTCCTGCGCCAGCGCGAAGAGGGCGCCATCACCATCACCGACGAGCGCATGACCCGTTTCTGGATCACCCTGGAGCAGGGTGTGCGTTTCGTGATCCGCTGCCTGGAAGAAATGCACGGCGGCGAAGTGTTCGTACCCAAGATCCCCAGCATGAAAGTAGTGGACCTGGCCAGAGTGGTTGCCCCGGAAGCCAAGATCAACGTGATCGGCATCCGCCCCGGCGAAAAACTGCACGAAGTGCTCATCTCCGAAGACGAAGCCCGCACCGTGGTCGAACTGGATGATATGTACGTGGTGCAGCCGGCCGAAGCGTTGTGGTTCGGGCGCGATTGGGAGAAACAGGGCAAGGCCATCAACGATGAATTCCGCTACGCCAGTAACAACAATACTGAGTGGCTTTCAGCCGATGAGATTGGCGATATTGTCGAACAGGTAGAAGAGAGTCTCAAGACAAAGTAGAGCGCATATGCGTATCTTAGTGACCGGAGCTTCCGGCCTTCTGGGTTTGAATCTGTGCCTGACCTCCGCCGCGCAGCACGAGCTGACCGGGCTGGTCAACCAGCGCGCTTTGACAGACGCGCCTTTTGATACCTTGCAGACGGATTTACTGGAAAGCGGGGCAGCCGAGAAGCTGTTTGACCGGGTGCAGCCGGAGGTGTTGATCCACTGCGCGGCCATGGCGGATGTGGACAGCTGCGAACGTAATCCGCAGACTGCCCAGGCCATCAACGCGCAGGTGCCCGCGCAGTTGGCGGAGTTATGCGCCCGGCGCGAGGTACGCATGGTGCACATTTCCACCGATGCGGTCTTTGACGGCCAGCGCGGCAGCTACACCGAAGAAGACAGCCCCAACCCGCTGTCCGTTTACGCCCGCACCAAGCTGGAAGGCGAGCAGGGCGTTCTTAACGCCAATCCGCGCGCGCTGGTGCTGCGGGTGAACTTCTACGGCTACAGCCTGAGCGGCAGACGCAGCCTGGCTGAATTTTTTCTGAATAACCTGTCGGCCGGCCAGCCGATCAACGGCTTCACCGACGTGCATTTCTGCCCGCTGTACGTGGCGGATTTGGTAGACGTGATTTTTTCTTGTTTAGACCATCAATTGTCCGGGTTGTACCACGCGGTCAGCCCGGAATGCCTGAGCAAGTATGATTTCGGGCGCCGCATCGCGGACAAATTCGGGCTGGACGGCAACTTGATCCGGCCGGTGTCGGTCAACGACGGCAACCTGTTAGCCAAACGCTCACCCAACCTGACCCTGCGGGTGGATAAATTGCAGGGTGCCGGTGTGGACCTGCCGGGGCAGGCGGAAGGCCTGGAACGTTTCCATAGGCATTTCCGCCACGGATACCTGGAACTGGTCAAGTCTTACGCAAGCTAGATCAATTCACTTTCTTCAGGAGGAAAAAATGGAATTCAAAATCGGTAATCACTGGATTGGCGAGAAACATCCCACCTATTTCATCGCGGACATCGCCGCCAACCATGACGGCGACCTGGAACGCGCCAAACTGCTTATCAAGCTGGCCAAAGACGCCGGCGCAGACGCGGCCAAGTTCCAAAACTTTTCGGCGCCCAAGATCGTGTCGGATTACGGTTTCAGATCACTGGGCGGGCAGCAATCGCACCAGTCCAAATGGAAGAAATCAGTCTTCGAGGTTTACCAGGACGCTTCGGTATCCTTCGATTGGACGCCCATCCTGAAAGAAGAATGCGACAAGGTCGGCATCGATTACTTCTCTTCCCCTTACGATTTCGAAGCCATCGACCAACTCGATGAATACATGCTGGCTTACAAAATTGGTTCGGGGGAGATTGACTGGATTGAGGCGCTGGAGCGCATGGCTGCCAAAGGCAAGCCGATCATCATCGCGACCGGTGCGGCCACCATCGGCGAGGTTCAGAAAGCCGTGCACGCCATCCTTGCCATCAACAAAGAACTGGTGTTGATGCAGTGCAATACCAACTACACCGCCGACCCGGAAAACTACAATCACATTCATCTGAACGTGCTCAAGACCTACGCGGCCATGTTCCCGGAGGTGGTGTTGGGCCTTTCGGATCACACGCATGGGCACGCTACTGTGCTGGGCGCGGTGGCTTTGGGCGCACGCGTGATCGAGAAACACTTCACCGATGACAACTCGCGCGAAGGGCCCGACCATAAATTTGCCATGAATCCGCAAACCTGGGCCGATATGGTGGAAAACACCCGCCAATTGGAAATGGCCCTGGGCTCACCCGACAAACGTGTGGCGGAAAACGAAGTGGACACCGTGGTGATCCAGCGCCGCTGCCTGCGGGCCGCGCGCGACCTGAAAGCCGGCGAAGTGCTGACGCGCGACATGATCGATGTGCTGCGCCCGGCCACACCCGGCGCCATCCTGCCGGATCAAATCCAGGCTGTCATTGGCATGAAATTAATCGAAGACGCCCCCTACGGCAAGGAATTGCGTTGGGGCATGCTTTCGGACTGAATCGGGAGAATCTGACCTGCGTATTTTATATTGTTCTCAAAATTACTGCCCGCATGACCACCGCTTCCTGACTGCTCTGAGCGGCACGGAGCACGAGATTTTCTGGCTGCGCCTGGAACAGGATAAGCGCACCCAGGAAGCGCGCCCGCTGCCGCAGGGCATCACGGAAGTGAACTGGCGCGAACCCACCACCCGCACGGGCTGGCTGGATTACATTGGCTTGAAAAAGAAATTCGCGGCGGTTCTCGAAGAAGTACAACCGGACGTAGTGCACGCCGGGCCGATCCAGCGCGTGGCGCTGCTGCCGGCGCTGGCGGGCTTCCACCCGCTGCTGAGCATGTCCTGGGGCTTTGATATGCTGGAGGATGCCGGGCGCGGCCCGGTGTGGCGCGCGGCTACCCAATATGTCCTGGACCACAGCGACTGGTTCGCGGCGGATTGCGACACGGTGCGGCGTAAGGCGTTGGGTTTCGGCTTTTCACCTGAGCGCATGACCATCTTCCCCTGGGGCGTCGATCATGAGATCTTCCAGCCCAAAGACCGCGGTTTCATGCGCCGCCAGGTGGGCTACGAGGAAGATCTGCTGATCGTTCACACCCGCTCGTGGGAGCCGCGCTACGGCGTGGACGTCATGTTGGAAGGCTTTTGGCAGGCCATCCAGGAGGAACCAAATTTGCGGCTGTTCATGCTGGGCGGCGGATCGCAGGAAAAACAGGTCAAGGGTTTCGTTAAAGACAAAGGCCTGGAAGAACGCGTGCTATTCTGTGGATACAAGGAGAACGATAGCCTGGCGCAATATTACCGCGCCGCAGATGTTTATTTGAGCGCCTCGCATATAGATGGCTCCTCTGTGGCTTTAATGGAAGCCATGTCGTGCGGCTGCCCGGCGCTGGTATCGGATATCCCTTCCAACTTGGAATGGGTACACGACGGACGCGAGGGCTGGGTTTTTAAGGACGGCAGTTCGGCCAGTTTGGCAAAGCGCATTGTCGAGATCGCCCGCAACCGCCGGGAAGTACCCGAGCGCGGCGCGGCGGCCCAGCATAAAGCCGAGCAGGATGCCGATTGGAGCCGTAATTTTATTAAATTACTGCAAACTTACCAAAAATTGACACCGCGATGATAGACTTATTATCAAATTTGTTAAGACGAAATATGAATCCGATGGGACCTGTAGTCTGTATCATACAAGCTCGTATGGGCTCCAGCCGCTTGCCTGGCAAGGTGTTGAAAGACATCTGCGGCAAACCCATGCTGGCCTGGGTGGTGGAACGCGTGCGCCTGGCGCGCACGGTGGAGCAGGTGGTAGTGGCTACCACCGCCGATATCGGCGACGACTTGATTGCCGCATATTGCCAGGCCAACCAGATCGAATGTTTCCGCGGGGACGTCTTCGACGTGCTGGACCGCTATTATCAGGCCGCGCGCGCATATCGCGCCGGTGTGGTGGTGCGTGTGACGGCCGACTGCCCGCTGATCGATCCGCAGTTGATCGACCAGGCGGTCAAGGAATTGCTCACCCGCAGGTTAGATTTCACCGCCAACCGGCTGCCGCCGCCTTTCAAACGCACTTACCCGATCGGGTTGGACGTGGAAGTGGCTACCATGACTGCCCTGAGCGAAGCCTGGGAGAAAGCCGATCAGCAGCACGAACGCGAGCATGTTATGCCTTACCTGTATTCCGGTCCGGCAGTTTATAACACCAGCGTGTTGAACGCCGAGGCAGATTACGGATCGCAGCGCTGGACGGTAGATACCCCTGAAGACTTGGAGTTTATGCGCAAACTGACTGCTTTAATGGACTGCCGTATGGATTTCACCTGGCGAGATGTACTGGCTTTGGTCGAAGCGCACCCGGAATTGTGCGAGATCAACGCGGATGTGCACCATAAGTTCATGAACGAGATTGACGAACGCACTCAGAAGAAATAAAGAAACAAGGATAAGAAATATTGGCTGAAAAACTGCTGACCCTCTTCACGACCCCCAAACCCTTCAAAGACCCGCACATCGTCACCATCCAGCGCAACGCGCTGCGCTCCTGGCAGGCGCTGGGCGAGGAAGTGGAAGTGCTGGTGATCGGCAACGATGAGGGTGTGGCGGAAAACACGCGTGAATTGGGCCTGCGGCACATCCCCGAGGTGCGCTGCAACAGCCACGGCACGCCGCTGATTAGTTCCATGCTGGAGCAGGCGCGCGCCAATAGCGACAGCCCTTATTTAGCCATCATCAATACCGATATCCTCCTGTTTCCGGATATCCTCAAGGCCGTGCGCGCAACATCCAACGCCTTCGAGCGTTTCGTCATGATCGGACAGCGCTGGGATATGGACGTGACCAGCGAGTTGGAAGGCGGGGCGCAGGCCTTCGCCCAGTTCAGAAAAGACGTCAAGACCAAAGGCAACCTGCATCCCCCCATGGGCAGCGATTATTTCCTGTTCCCGCGCGAATGCTACGCCAGCATCCCCGACTTCGCCATCGGGCGCGCCGGTTGGGATAACTGGTTTATCTTCAAGAGCCGTTGGGAGGGCTGGAAGCTGGTGGACGCTACAAAAGACGTCACCATCGTGCACCAGTCGCACGATTACCGCCACCTGCCGGGCGGCCAGGCGCACTACCGCCTGCCGGAAACCGAGGAGAACGTGGAACAGGCCGGGGGTTACCATACCATCTTCACCATGGCGGATGCGCAGTACAACCTGGTGAAAGGGCGCGTGGAACGCCGCCCGCTGACCTGGGAGCGCTTCGCGCGCGAGGTCGAGATTTTCCCGCTCACCCGCCTGCATTCGCATTTTCTGGGAAAACTGTCCTACTTCATGCACAACCCGCGTAAGGCCTATCTGGCCTTCCGCAATTGGTTGAAAAAATAGCCGCTTAAGGCGCGCAATCACCGCTGGTTTTTAAGGCTTCAATGCCGGCCAGAATGTAAAATTCAAAGGATATTCATTTAAATAAAAAAAAAAGGAAAATATCTATATCGTTTACTATTCCAATTTGCCAGAACCTTCTAGGACACCATTATTGAGATCTACTCTTGAATATCCCTGCTCATACAAATCCCTTACTTCTTCAGGAAAGATATTTGGTATCTCTTTGCCTTTAAACACCCATACCTCACCATCTTGAATATATGTTGCCATTCCCCCATCGTTAAAAGAATAACAAATATATTTATCACCCTCTTGAGAAACATACAAAATAGTTGAATGTACTATTCCTCTCGTTTCTCCATCAAGGTATTTGTCGTCAACAAACGTTTGACTCTCTAAAGCTGTAGTCAATACTTCATATTCTAAAGAATCTTCCTTAAGGTTAAGTAGGTTTATTATTGAAATATTATTATCTAATGAAAGCATATGTTTTAAAACACTTTTTCCCTCTCCTCCAAAATCGCGAAAATATGCTTGACTAAATGCCATTCCAAAGGATTCTCCATCATCCAAGATGATTCCATATATGAATGGATATTTCTCTATATCTCCACCTGCTTTTGAAATCCTTAATATTTCTTCTTTTATATGACCATTATCAATTTTGGACAGAGTTTCACTTGTAAGGCTAAAATCTGTAGAAATGTAATTTGATGCTTCTAATGTTTTTATTTCTTCTACAGTCATATACCCCTTTGGAGTAGGAGTGGCTTTTTCAGCTTGAGCAGTCTCGTTACTTTCTAATGTTTGGAAAACACTTGTTGTAATTTCGGATTCTGATGCGAAATCAACAGAACTTACAGGTTGATTGGCACAACCTGACTGAACGAGCAAATATAAATATACCAAAGCAAGAGCCATTAGGCTTGAATTAATTCGAAAACCTCTTCTAACGGGATTGCCTATCATCTTGATATTGATATACTTGATCTTATCCATGTCGTTTTTTTAACATCTCCGTATTACCCCTTTCCATATTCATGCAATCTTTATTCTTTAGCTATTCAATTTTATTCAAGTATAGCCTTCATTTTTTACTTTATTCTATAAAAGGGATAATTTAATTATCCCTGTAGTCGAAGGACTCGATGCCGGTCAGGTCGTTGCGATCGTCAGCCTGCATGGGGCAGAAGTCCACGCGCGCCACACGCAGATCGCTGTAAGTGTAGAGCGGCACCAGCGCCAGATCTTCGTTCAGCAGCCTTTCCATTTGAGCAATCAATTCCCCTTTTTCACCCGTTAGCGGCGTCGTTTGCCATTGGGCGCACAGCGCGTCCAGTTCAGGGTTGTCATAGCCGCTGAAATTCAGGCTATCGCCTTCGCCCACAGACCCGCTAAAAAGCGCACAGGGATTTTCCAGCGGCAGCGGCCAGTTCAATTGCGCCAGGTCGAAGTTGCCCGCGAAGATGGACTCGTCATTTTCGGGATTCCAGTAAACCTGCGGGTCGACCGCGATGATATTGACCTGGAAGCCGCACTCCGTCAAGGAGGCTTTGACCGATTGGGCTGCGGCTAAATTGAGATTGTCATTCAATGTCAGGTAATTGACCGACAGTGGGCGGCCCTCGGCGTTAATGCGCGGCTCACCGGCCAGCCAGCCGGCCCCTTCCAGCAGGGTTTGGCCGCGGGCCGGGTTGGGCGTCAGCAGAACATTGGCTTCTGCGGTAGGCACGGTGCTTTGCAGCGATATGGCGCCGGGCACTTGGGACAGGTTGTGGAAGACCGTATCGACCAGCTCGCCGCGTTCCAGGCAGGCCGCAGCGGCCTGGCGCATGTCCGCTTGGCTGAACAGGGCCGCGTTGCCGTCTGCGTCCGCGCGCCGGTTGAACAGCAGCCAGGCGGCTTCGCTGCCCGCGCCATACGTGACCTGCACGCCCGCATCCGAGAAGTAATTCAGCAAAATATTTAACACATCCAACTGGTCGCGCATGTCCACCGTGGTGGAGATCAGGTCGCAGCCGTTCTGCTGGACGTCGTCTTCGTACTCGCCCAGGTCGTACTTGAACTGCGCGAAGGGTGCGCGGTCGAATTTCAGGTTAGCTAAATTCGTGTCGCCGTATGTGTCGGTGATCTTGAAGGTCAGGATGTCGAATTGCGGCAGGCCTTCATCCGCGCGGAAATAGTTAGGGTTCTTTATCAGGCGGATATATTCGCCGCTTTGCCATTCGTCCAGCACGTACGCGCCCCAGCCCAGCGGGCTGCGCGTGGATGCGTCCGCTGTCAGCAGATCGGATGCGCTGAGTTCTCCCCAGGCGTGGCGCGGTAGCGGCGACCAGAAGTAATCCTGCGGGCGGTCGCTGACCAGCCCGGGCAGGCCGATCCACGCTACTGTCTGCGCGTCCAGCGCCTGGTAATTGGCGGTCTGTTCGACTAAAGCTTTGCTACCGGGCGTAACCGGGTCCGCCGCCAGGCTGTAGCTGTAGACGGAATCTGCCGCAGTTAAAGGCTCGCCGTCCGACCATTTCAGGTCGGGCAGCAGGCCAAAACGCAGGTTGGGTTGGTCGAGCTGGAGCGGGCTGTTTCCGTCCCACGTGAGGACGCAGTCGGCGCTGCTGCAGCCGCTGGGGAAGACCCGCGTGCCGGCTTGCAGGCTGACGATCTGGCCCTGGCTGTTCACCACAGACTGGCCGGCCTGCACGCTGACTGGCGTGGTGGTAAACGCCGGCACTTCCGTCAGGATGGCCGATGTGACTTTCCCGCCGCTTTCATCGAAAGGCCCGTCGTAGATGGCTGCCAGCACTTCGCGGGCGGCCTGCGATTGGGCCGCGTAAAGATAGAGCGACTCGGGCTCGTAGCCCAGGCAGATGGTCAAGCTGCGGGACTCTTCAGGCTGTTCATCCGGCGCTGTTATTCCCGCCGCAGCAGGTTGGGCGGGGGCTTGCGGGCTGCCTTGAAATGCGCCTGCGCATAGGCTTAAGGTAAACAACGCGGTGAGGAAGGTTGGTTTCATAGCGGTCTTTTCTTTTGTTAATTGAAAAAGTGTAATTATGGTAGCATTATATCAATCCAAACTGTTGGACGGAAACACAATTCAATACCTGAATTTTACAAAATGGAGATAAAGTTTGCCTAGAATTGGAATGAATCCCAGCCGCGGGAAAAAGTCGGATTACGTCCCCGCGCGCGTTACGGTGGCCGTATTAACCTACGTGCCCAATTCCCTGGGTTATTTTGAAAATCGGCTGGAAGTTACCAAAACCTGCCTGCAGAGCATCCTCAAACACACCTCGCTCCCTTACGACCTGATGGTGTTCGACAACGGCAGCCGCCCGGAGCTGGTGGAAACCCTGCGCCAGTTGAAGGACGCCGGCGACATCGACTTTTTGATGCTCTCCAGCCAGAACATCGGCAAGATCGGTGCGCTGCAGCTCATGTTCAAAGCCGCGCCCGGCGAGGTGATCGCCTACTGCGACGATGACGTTTTCTACCTGCCCGGTTGGCTGGAGCGGCACCTTGAGGTGCTGGATACCTTCCCCAACGTGGGCATCGTCAGCGGTATGTACATCAAACCCCACATGAAAGAAGGCATCGCTTCCACGTTGAAGTTTGCCCAATCCAAAGGCGTAGAAATGCAGCGCGGCAACCTGGTGGACCCGGCCCTGGAACAGCATTATATGGACCAGATGGGCCGTACCGAGGAGAAATACCGCGGCGAGGTAGCCGGGTTGGAAGACGTGTTGATCACCTATAAAGGCATTAACGTATGGGCATCTGCTGGGCATTACCAGTTGGTGGCGAAAAAAGAAGCCATCCTGCGGGCCTTGCCCGCGGGTTGGACGGGCAACCTGATGGGCCAGATGCGCGATCTGGACGTGACCATCGATAAGTTGGGCATGCTTCGCCTGTGCACCACACCGCCCACGCTGCGCCTGCTGGGCAACCAGATCGATGAAAGCGCCGCGGCGGTCATCCACCAGTACGGCGTGGAAGTCCAGGCCGCGGCCGCGGAGAAGAAAGCCGCGCTCGGGTGGAAGACCCGTATCGCGCGCCTGCCGCTGATTCAAAAAATCGCTTACCGGTTATACGAGCGCATGTTCAAGATTATCAATGCCTGATATTGAGAAGACACACGCGGAGTAAAGGGGTAGCATGAAATTTCTGATCGCCGGGTTGGGTTCCATTGGCCGCCGTCATTTGCGCAATTTGGCGGCTTTGGGCCAAAACGACATCTTGCTTTACCGCACCCATCACGCCACGCTGGATGATGCCGAATTAGCTGCTTTTCCCGTCGAGACCGACCTGGCTGCTGCCCTGGCGCAGAAGCCGGAAGCAGTCATCATTGCCAACCCGACCGCCCTGCACCTGAGTGTGGCCGTGCCGGCCGCCCAACAGGGCTGCGCGCTCTTCATCGAAAAACCGCTGGCCTACCGCCCCGAGGATCTGACTGAACTGGAAGCCACTTTGCATTCTGGCAAAAGCCCAGTCTTTTCAGCCTACCAATTCCGCTTCAACCCCGGCCTGGCGAAAATTAAACAGCTGCTGGATGAAGGCGCCATCGGCCGCCCGCTGTCCTTCCAAAGCTATTGGGGCGAATACCTGCCCGACTGGCATCCCTGGGAGGATTACCGTCAGAGCTACGCCGCCCGCAAGGAGCTGGGCGGGGGCGTGGTGCTGACCCTATGCCATCCCATGGACTACCTGCGATGGCTGTTCGGCGAGGTGCGCGAGGTTTTCGCCTTCACCGGCCACTTGAGTGACCTGGAAGTGGATGTGGAGGACACGGCCGAGGCTGTGCTGACCTTTGAGAATGGCCTGACTGGTAATCTGCATCTGGATTACTATCGCCGCGATAAACGCCACGATCTGGAGGTTGTTGGCACGTCTGGCACGTTATACTGGGATTATGCCGACAGCGCGGTGCACCTGCGCACGCCGCAGGGCGAGCAGCGTTTCCCGGCACCGGATGGCTTTGAGCGCAACAACATGTTCATGGACGAAATGGCGCATTTCATCGAGCTGGCAGCCGGTAAAACACCCTCGCGCTGCACCTTTGAAGATGGAAAAAAGGCGCTGGAATTGGCCTGGGGCATTCTGCAGTCCGGCCATTATCACCAGCGCGTGATCTATGATTAAGAACAGGATGATCTCATGAAGAAACCTGAAGTATTGGCAGTCGTTCCGGCGCGCGGAAATTCGAAAAGCATTCCGCGCAAGAACATCCGCTCATTGGGCGGCGTGCCCCTGATTGCTTACAGCATCGCGGCCGGCTTGCAGTCACAGGCCGTCACGCGCACCATCGTCTCCACCGACGACGAGGAGATCGCGGCGGTCGCGCGCCAGTACGGCGCGGAGACGCCTTTCATGCGTCCGGAGGAATTCTCGCGCGACGAGACCCTGGATTTCCCGGTGTTCAAGCATGCCCTGGAATGGCTGGCTGAGCATGAGGATTATCATCCCGACGTGCTTATCCAACTGCGCCCCACTTCGCCCTTCCGCCCGCCCGATTTGTTGGACCAGGCCGTGCAGCTGCTGCTTGATCATCCGCAGGCGGATTCGGTGCGCGGGGTGGTGCCTTCCGGCCAGAATCCCTATAAGATGTGGTCGGTCAACCCCGACGGCAGCATGAGCCCCATCCTGACGGTGGCGGGTGTCAGAGAAGCTTTCAACGCGCCCCGCCAGCAATTACCCGATACGTATTGGCAGACCGGGCACGTGGACGCTATCCGCCCGCGCGCCATTTTAGAGAAGCATTCCATGAGCGGCGACGTGATTCTGCCGCTGTTCATCGACCCGGCCTACACCGTGGACATCGACACGCTGTTGGACTGGCAGCGTGCCGAAACCAGTATCATGGAAGACCGTCTGAAGATTGTGGCTCCCGAGCAGGGACGCCGGCCTTTTCCGGCCGCCCCGCGCTTGCTGATCCTTGACTTTGACGGCGTCATGACCGACGACCGCGTGTGGGTCGATCAGGACGGGCGCGAGATGGTGGCTGCCAGCCGCGCGGACGGCATGGGCCTGGAGCGCCTGCGCCAGTTGACCGGCATGCAGGTGCTGGTGATGTCCAAAGAGACCAACCCGGTGGTGGCGGCGCGCTGCGCTAAACTCAAATTGGATGTGCTGCAGAGCGTGGGCGATAAAGCCTCTGTCCTGAAGAATTTATTTCTGGAACGCGGCCTGAAACCGGAAGATGTGCTCTACGTCGGCAACGACCTGAACGACCTGCCCTGCTTCCCACTGGTGGGCTTTGCCGCGGCGCCCGCGGATGCTTTTCCGGCAGTGCGCCAAAGCGCCGACCTGGTATTGCAGAACCCCGGCGGCTTCGGCGCGGTGCGCGAGTTGTGCGAAATGCTGATCGAACGCCTGAGCAGCTGAACAGGCGATTTGAGAGGTTTTTTACAAAGCGTTATAATGGCTGTCCTTCTATATAATGGAAAGACGCAAACAAATCAATGGAGATAAACAATGTTTGATATTGATTTTTACATGAAAGTTTTCGACCTGAAATATAAAATGATGCAGGGCCAGAAGTTCGAGCGCGAGTACTTGCTGCAAAAACTGGAGGAATACCGCTCCCCGAACCCGGTGGTCTATAACATCGAAACCACCAACGCCTGCAATATGCGCTGCGAGATGTGCCCGCGCACGACCATGATGACGCGCCCGATTGAGACCATGCAGAAGGAGACCTTCGAAAAGGTCATCAACCAGCTGCGCCCCTGGTCTCAGGAAGAATGGGCAAAGTGGGAAGCCTTCGCGGCGGAAAATTATAAGATCGACAAGAATGATATGAGCGAGAATCATTTCTTCCTGTACGTTATCCCCAAAGTGATCGTGCTGCACGGTTATGGCGATCCGCTGTTGGACAAGAACATTCCCGATTACGTGAAAATGATGACCGATCGCGGCTTATTAAGCTACTTCAGCTGCAACCCGGCCAACATCAACCTGGAACGCACCATCGAAACCTTTGAGAACGGCCTGGATTACATCAAGTATTCGGTCGAGAGCGTAGACGACCTGCGCCACAAGGAAGTGCGCGGACAGCAATCCAATTTCTCGGAGAGCTACCAGAAGATCCTCAAGCTGCTGGACGTCAAAGCCCAGCGCAACCTGAATACCACTATCGTGATCACCATGATCAACCTGAACAAACCCTGGCAGCAGGAAGAGTTCGAAAAGGTCAAAGAAGCTTTTAAGGGCATGGACGTGTATGTTTACCTGAAGAGCCAGGACCAGATGTGGTACGAAGATAACAACCAGGGCACGCAGTCCATCCATTGGCTGGAATTCTGCCAGTTCCCCTGGTCTTCCATGACCGTCAAATCCAATGGCGAGTCCGTGGAATGTGTGGAAGATTTCAACAACGAGATCATCCTGGGCGACGCCAAGACCGAATCACTGTACGATATTTGGAATGGCGAAAAATACAAACGCTTCCGCCGGGACCATTTTGAATTGACGCCCGGCTTGAAATGCACCGAACAGTGCGATATGCAGCTGGTCGGCAGTTTTCTGGCTTCCTGAAACTCTGTAAATCAACTAAACCGATCTAAAGGAGCGTAAAATGGCGCGAGAAATGAAAATTGGCAATCGCATGATTGGGGACGGGCATCCGGCTTACATCATCGCGGAAATTGGCATCAACCATAACGGCGATCTGGACACCGCCAAGGAAATGATCATGTCAGCCAAAGATTGCGGCGTGGACGCGATCAAGCTGCAGAAACGCACCCCTGAATTGTGCGTTCCCAAGGAACAGCGCGACCTGATGCGCGAAACCCCCTGGGGCTATATCACTTATATGGCCTACCGCGAACGGGTCGAGTTCGGCGAAGCCGAATACCGCGAGATCGACAAATTGTGCAAAGAACTGGGCATCGACTGGTTCGTGTCCGTATGGGATGAGCCTTCGGTGGATTTCATCGAAGCCTTCAACCCGGTTTGCTATAAACTGCCTTCCGCCTCCCTGACCGACCACAACCTGCTGCGCAAAGTACGCGCCACCGGGCGCCCGATGATCGTTTCCACAGGCATGTCCACCGGCGACCAGATCAAGGACGCCGTGGCGGCCATCGGCACGGATAACCTGGCCATCACGCACGCTACCAGCACCTATCCCTGCGACCCGCAGGAACTGAACCTCAAGATGATCCAGACCCTGAAGGACGACTTTCCCTGTCCGATCGGCTACTCCGGCCATGAAGTCGGATTGATCACCTCCGTGGTGGCGGTCTCCATGGGCGCCTGCATCGTGGAGCGCCACTTCACGTTGGACCGCTCCATGTGGGGCAGCGACCAGGCCGCTTCAGTCGAGCCGGGCGGGTTCCGCCGCCTGGTCAAGTACATCCGCGTAACCGAAATGGCCCTGGGCGACGGCGTCAAGCGCGTGTACGACAGCGAAAAATCTTCCATGAAAAAATTACGGCGTTACCTGTAAGCTTCTGCTATGAATTTGATTCAACGGGCGCAAACGCGCGTTAAACGGGAGCTGGCCCTGCGGCGCAATTACCGCAGGGTAGGTGAACTCACGGCCGAGATCGATTCGGCCGCGCCTGCGTCCGCATCCACTGGCGGACAGCCGGTGATCTTCTTCAACGCCTCCACGCGCCTGTCCGGCCTGAGCCAGAACGCCGGTTTCTCGCTGGTCAGCAGCCTGGCGCTTCGCCGTGCCGGGATTCCGGTGGTGCATTTCGTCAGCCAGTGCGGCCTGTCGCACTGTGTGCTGGGCACGGATAAGGACCATGCGCACAACCCGCCGCCCTGTGCCGAATGCACGCGCACCTCGAGCCTGATCTTTGAGGGCGCCCGGGTGCAGCCCTTCACGTTTCAGAAAGACGAAGCATTGGCCGCGCATTTGGATAGCTTATCGCTGGATGAATTGCTGCAAGTGACCTGGCAGGATATCCCGCTGGGCAGGCTGGTGCTGCCCTCCCTGCGCTGGGTGCTGCGCATTCATCATCTCAAGGACGACGAGCCCACCCGCTACCTGGCGCGCGAATTCATGCTCTCGGCCTATCATTTGGCGCGTGAATTCATGGCATTGATTGATAGGACGAACCCTCTGGCAGTGGTGGTCTTCAACGGTATGTTCTATCCTGAAGGCACCGCCCGCTGGGTGGCCCAGCGCCGCGGCTTGCCGGTCTATTCGCACGAGGTTGGCATGCTGCCGCTCTCGGCCTTCTTCACCGCCGAGGAAGCCACAGCTTACCCGGTCAAGGTGGACGAAGCCTTCCAATTGAACGATGAACAGAACGCGCACCTGGACGCCTACCTCAACCAGCGCACCCAGGGCAAGTTCGTCACAGCCGGCGTGCAATTCTGGCCGGAGATGCGCGAGCTGGACGACGCTTTCTGGGGGCGCGCGGAGCAGTTCAAGGCGGTCGTGCCGGTCTTTACCAACGTGGTATTTGACACATCTCAAGGACACGCCAACGTGGTCTTCGAGCATATGTTCGCCTGGCTGGACCTGGTGTTGGAGGAGATCAAAGCCCATCCGGAGATCTTCTTCGTGATTCGGGCCCACCCGGACGAGGAACGCCCCGGCAAGGAAAGCCGTGAAACAGTCTCCCAGTGGATCAAAGCGCGCAACGTCGAAGCTTTGCCCAACGTGCTCTTCATCGGCCCGCGCCAATTCATCAGCTCCTATGAACTGATCGCGCACGCTAAATTCGTGATGGTCTACAACTCTACCGTCGGCTTGGAATCCTCGGTACTCGGTAAACCCGTGTTGTGCGCCGGCAAGGCGCGCTACACGCAGATCCCCACCGTGTTTTTCCCGCAAAGCGAACAGCAATACCGCAGCCAACTGCGCGCGTTCCTGGCGGCCGAGACGGTGGAACACCCCGACGAATTCCGGCGCAACGGCCGGCGCGTGCTCTACAGCCAGCTGTTCCGCGCCTCGCTGCCTTTTGGCGACTTTTTGGAGGAGGATGGCGTGTGGAAGGGTTACGTGCGCCTGAAGGACTTCAAGACCGCGGCGCTCGACCCGCAAAACTCCGCCACCCTGCAGGTGGTATTGGACGGTATCTTGAAAGGCAAGCCTTTTATCCTGGACCTATGAAACCTGACGTATCCATCATCATTCGCGCTTTTAATGAAGAGCGGCACATCGGACGCTTGTTGGACGGCATTTGCCAGCAGACGGTCAAAAACGTGCAGATCATCCTGGTGGATTCGGGTTCCACCGATCGCACGGTCGAGATCGCCCAAGACGGCGGCGCGGAAGTGGTGCGCATTTCCCCTCAAGAGTTCACCTTCGGACGCTCGCTCAACGTGGGCGTGCGTGCGGCCAAGGCCGACTTGCTATTGATCGCCAGCGCCCATGTCTATCCGGTCTACCCGGACTGGATCGAGCGCATGCTGGAGCCCTTTGCCGACGAGCGTATCGCCCTGGTGTACGGCAAGCAACGCGGCGTGCCGACCTCACAGTTCTCCGAGCAGCAGATCTTCACGCACTGGTACCCGGATGAATCGCAGAAGATCCAGGACCATCCCTTTTGTAACAATGCCAACTCCGCTATCCGCAAGGCTTTATGGGACGAGCATGCTTACGATGAAAGCCTGCCCGGTCTGGAAGACCTGGAATGGGCCCAATGGGCCTTCGACCAGGGCTACCGCATCGCCTACAGCGCCGAAGCCGAGATCATCCACGTGCACAGCGAATCCTGGCAGGGCATCCACAAACGTTACACGCGTGAGGGCATGGCCTTCAAGCAGATTTACCCGCACGCCACCTTCAGTCTGGGCGACCTGCTGCGCCTGTTCCTGAAGAATTCCTTCAACGACCTGGGTCAAGCGGCCCGTCAGCATATCTTATTCCGCCAGTTCGGCAGCATCCTGCGCTTCCGCTGGATGCAATTCCACGGCACTTATATCGGCTACCAGCGCTCCGGCCCGCTCACCTGGCAGCTCAAGCAGTCCTTCTACTACCCGCGCGAGAACGGCGATAAGCCGAACGGAAACTCTAAACGGGATGTCAAACCCATCACTTACGATTAAAATAAAGTTGTAAGCTTTTTTATTAAATATTTTGTTGGAGGGTAGTTTGGATGATTTGAAAATTGCCGCGCTGGTGCCCATGCGCCACCATTCGCAGCGCGTGCGCAATAAGAACTTCCGCGACCTGGCCGGAAAACCCCTGTTCCATTACATCATCGATACGCTGGCGGCCTGCCCGGAGATCGATTGCATCGTGGTCAACACCGACAGCCAGCCCATTCAGGAGGACCTGGCGGCGAATTACCCGCAGGTGACCGTGCTGGTGCGCCCGCCGGTGTTGTGCGCGGACGACATCCCCATGAACGACATCCTTCTATATGACACTGAGCACGTGCCGGCCGACCTGTACCTGCAAACCCACAGCACCAACCCCTTGTTGAAAACCAGCACAGTTTCCAGGGCCATCCATAATTTTCTCGATAAGCGCGACGAATACGACTCGCTTTTCTCCGTGACGCGCCTGCAAACACGCTTATGGGACCGCTTCACCCAGCCCATCAACCATGACCCGGAGGTGCTGCTGCAAACCCAGGACCTGCCGCCGGTGTACGAGGAAAATTCCTGCATTTACATCTTCACCGCCGACAACCTGCGCGCGCGCCGTAACCGCATTGGGCGCAAGCCGCTCATGTTCGAGACACCCGTAGAGGAAGCCCTGGACATCGACGAGGAAAGCGATTTCCTCATCGCGGAACTCTTGATGAAGAACCGCTTGCGATCTTGACGAAGCCTTGACGCGGCCTTGACGCGGCCTCGACTGGTATAATGCCAGCATCACTACGGTTTATCAGGTGAATATGCCAACTTACAAAATATTGCTTTCCGCACCTTATATGCTGCCCTTCGTGGAGCGTTTTCGGCCCGTTTTTGCCCATTACGACTGCGAGCTGATCATCCCGGAGGTTAACGAGCGCCTGGAGGCGCCTGAAATCCTGCGATACGCCGGCCAATTTGACGGTACGGTGTGCGGCGACGACCGCTACACGCCCGAGGTCATCCGGCAGTGCCGCCCGCGCTTGAAGGTCATCTCCAAGTGGGGCACGGGCATCGATTCCATTAACCAGCAAGCAGCCGCCGAATTAGGCGTTAAAGTCTGCCGCACCACCAACGCTTTTACCGTGCCGGTTTCCGACAGTGTCATGGCCTACTTGCTGGCCTTCGCGCGCCGCCAGCCCTGGATGGACCGCGAGGTCAAATCCGGCCGCTGGGAGAAATTGCCTGGACGCGCGCTGAGCGAATGCGTGATGGGCGTGATCGGTGTGGGCAACATCGGCCGCGAGGTGCTGCGCAAGGGGCGCGCCTTCGGCATGACATTGCTGGGTAACGACATCGTCAGCATCCCGCGCGAAGTGACCACCACCCATCAGGTGGAAATGGTCAGTTTGGAAGAATTGATGAAGCGCGCAGATTTCATCAGCGTGAACTGTGATCTCAACCCGACCAGCTTCCACATCATCAACAGCGACACGCTGGCGCTGGTCAAGCCCGGCGCGGTCCTGATCAACACCGCGCGCGGCCCACTGGTGGAAGAACCCGCGCTGGTGCAAGCCCTGCAGAGCGGCCGTTTGGGCGGGGCTGCCCTGGACGTATTCGAGGTCGAGCCTTTGCCGGAAGATTCCCCACTGCGCGGCATGGACAACGTCATGCTGGCGCCGCACAATTCCAATTCATCCCCCACAGCCTGGGAACACGTGCATTGGAACACTATTTTGAACTTATTGGATGGGCTGGAAATTCCTCATCCCGATTTTGAAGAAATCAGACAAAAATACAGCAGGTGAGATAATGGCAGATCGAAAAAAGGTTATGTTGATCACCGGCGCAGCCGGCGGCATTGGGCGCGCGGTGGTGCAAATTTTTCACGAGCATGGTTGGCGCGTGGTGGGCGTAGACCGCGCCGAGTTTGGCGACGGTTTTCCTGAAGACGGGCTCTTTTTCCAGGCGGATATCTCCAAGCCGCAGGATATCGAAGAAATCTACCGGCACACGGCCGAGTTCAGCCCGGTGCTGGACGCGGTGGTCAACAACGCCGGCGTGCAGATCGGCAAACCCGTGCTGGAAACCACCGTGGAGGATTGGGACACCACCATTGCCTCCAACCTGCGTTCGGCCTTTCTGGGCTGCAAGCTGGCCTATCCGCTGCTGAAAGCCGCAGGTGGCGGCGCCATCGTCAACATGAGCTCGGTGCATGCCATTGCCACCTCGCCCAACATTTCCGCTTATGCTGCCAGCAAGGGCGGGCTGCTGGCTTTCACGCGCGCCGTGGCGATCGAATTTGCCCAGGACAACATCCGCGTTAACGCGGTGCTGCCCGGCGCGGTGGACACGCCCATGCTGCGCGCCAGCATGAGCCGCGGCCATTTCGACGGCCCTTCCGTGCAGCAGCGCTTGGATAACCTGGCGAACAAGACCGTCAACGGGCGTATTGCCACCCCGCGCGAGATCGCCCAAACCATCTACTTCCTGGCGAACAACGAACAGTCCTCCTTCATGACCGGCCAGGCATTGGTAGTAGACGGCGGCGCGACCGCCAAGCTGAGCACGGAATAAAATGTCATTTAAAGAAACGCTCAAGAATAGCCTGCCCGACCCGTTGTTGTCCGTCCTGAAGAACGGGCGCGATGGCATCCAGCGCCTGCCGGATGACTTTGAGGCTTCCACGCACCCCTGGCGGCGGGAAGTCAACGCGCGCTTGCGCCCCCTGCATAATGCTTACCAGGGCAAGCGCTGCTTCATCATCGGCAACGGCCCCAGCCTGAAGAACACCGACATGCGCAAACTGCGCGGCGAGTATACCTTCGGCATGAACCGTATCTACCTGATGTTCCCGGAGCTGGGCTTTGAGACCTCTTTCTTTGTGTCCATCAACGACCTGGTGATCGAGCAGTGCGCCGCGGACATCCAAAAGCTGAGCATCCCCAAGTTCATCGCCTGGCACGCGCACCAGTGGCTGCAGCCGGACGAGAACATGTTCTTCCTGCACACCTCCTACACCGGCCCAAAATTCGCCACCGACATCACCAAACGCCTGTGGGAAGGCGCCACGGTCACCTATGTGGCCCTGCAGGTGGCTTATTACCTGGGATTCAGCGAGGTCATCCTGATCGGCGTGGACCACAGCTTCGCCACCAAGGGCAAACCTAACACGACTATCGTTTCCGAGGGCGACGACCCCAACCACTTCAACCCGGCTTATTTTGGCAAGGGTTTCCGCTGGCAGCTGCCCGACCTGGATACCTCCGAGGTAGGCTATGCCAGGGCGCGCCAGGCTTACGAAGCTGACGGACGGCGCGTATTGGACGCCACCGTGGGCGGCAAGCTAACCATCTTCCCCAAGGTGGACTATAACACTCTGTTTGATTGATGGCCGATTATCCCCTCGTCTCGATCGTCACCCCTTCTTATAACCAGGCCGCATACCTGGAAGATACGATGCGTTCCGTCTTGAAGCAGGATTACCCTAACATCGAGTACCTGGTGGTGGACGGCGCTTCGACTGATGGCAGCGTGGAAATTATTCGTAAGTACGAAGACCGCCTGAGCTGGTGGGTGTCCGAAAAGGACCGCGGCCAGGCCGAGGCCATCAACAAGGGCCTGCGGCGCGCCAAAGGCGAGTTCGTAGCCTGGCTTAACTCGGACGACCTGTACGCGCAGGGCGCGGTGAGCAAGGCGGTAGCTGTCCTACTGATCAACCCGCACCTGGGTATGGTCTTTTCCGACGTGTTCTCCATCGATGCGAATAATGAAGTCTTCAACACCATGCGCTATGGCGACTGGAATTTGCTGGACCTGATGTCTTTCCACATCATCGGCCAGCCGGGCGTGTTCATGCGCCGCTCCGTACTGGAACGGGCCGGTTATCTGGACCTGGATTATCACTACCTGCTGGACCACCAATTGTGGCTGCGCATGGCGGCTCAGGCGCCCATCCGGCACGTTGATGACTTTTTCGCCGCGGCGCGCTTTCACGCGGCGGCCAAGAACGTAGCCATGGCGGCCGAGTTCGGGCGCGAGGCTTTCGCTATTGTGGACTGGATGCAGGCGAATCCAGAATTGACATCGCTTTTTGCTGATGACGAACGCAGCATCAGCGCGGGCGCTTATCTGTTGAGCGCGCGCTACCTGCAAGACGGCAGCCGGCAGGGCGCTGCCTTCGTTCACTATCTCAAGTCTCTGTGGTATCATCCAGCCACAGCCTGGCGCGAGAGGCGCCGTATGCTGTTTGCCTTGGGCAGCCTGCTGCTGCCGCTGGGGAAGCTGCGCGACCGCTATCTTCAAAGCCGCTCGCAAAAGGTGCGCAGTCTGGAACTTCAGGAATATACGAGATTATTTAATTATGCCCAAAGAAAAGAAAAATAATGTCCGCTGGCTGTGGCTGGCGCTGATCGCCCTGGCTTTCATTTTGGGAACGGCCGTGCGTTTTTACGACCTGACGGATGCCCCGCTGGATTTTCACCCCACCCGCCAATTGCACTCCGCCCTGATCGCGCGTGGTATGTATTACCAGACGCTGGAGGATGCCCCCACCTGGCAGAAAGACATGTCGCTCAAGCAGTGGAAGACCGAGGGATTGATTGAACCGCAAATTATGGAACGCCTGACAGCCTGGGGCTACCAGCTGCTGGGTTCCGAACAGTTGTGGGTGGCTCGCGTATGGGCTATCCTGTTTTGGACCCTGGGCGGGATTTTCCTGTGCTTGTTAGCCAACGAATTGTTTGGTCTGGCCGGTTCCGTGCTAGCCGTGGTGTATTTCCTGCTGTGGCCTTACGCGGTCATGTCCAGCCGTGCCTTCCAACCTGAATCGCTGATGGTGGCAGCCATCATCATTGGCTGGTGGGCGGCTGTACGCTGGCTCAAACAGCCATCCTGGTGGAATGTGGTGCGCGCCGGACTATTGTGCGGGCTGGCCATCTACGTCAAATCCGTGGCGGTGTTTTTCATCGCGCCCGCGCTGGCCGGACTGCTGCTGAGCAACTTTAAATTCAAGGATTTGCTGAAGAACAGGCAGGTGTGGCTGTTGTTCGTGCTGGCTGTCAGCCCGTATATTGCCTATCACATCTTCGGCGTGTACATCATCAAACTGCTAGGCGAACAATTCAGCCTGCGCTTCTTCCCCAATTTGTGGGTCGATCCGGTCTTCTATTTGCAGTGGATCGGCGAGATCAAGAGCGTGGTCGGGCTGGAAGTATTCCTGACCGGCGTGATCGGACTGCTGGTCTTTGCGCCCAAACGCTGGAAAGGCCTGTTGATCGGCCTGCTGGCCGGTTACTTCATTTACGGCTTCACCTTTTCCTATCACATCTCCACGCACGACTATTACCAGATGCCCCTGCTGGCCATCACTGCCCTGGGGTTGGGGGCAGTCTTCCAGACGCTGGTGGACAACCTGCCGAAGGGCAACCGGCGCTTCTCGCTGGCGGTCATTGCGTTGGTATTGGCTTCTTTTATGATGTTGAAAGCCTGGGACGCACGTGTCACGCTTAAGAAAACGGATTATCACAACGAGATTCGCTTCTGGGAAAAATTGGGCGACCAGTTGGGCCACGCCAGCCACGTAGAAGGGCTGTTGACCGACTACGGCTACCGCCTGGCCTATTGGGGCTGGGTGGACGTAGACCCCTGGATGGACACGGCCGATATCAACCTGCGCGAGCTGGCTGGCAACGATGTGGATCTGAACGCGGCTTTCCAGGAAGCGGTCAAGGGCAAGGATTACTTCGTCATCACCCAGATGGATGAGTTGGCGCGCCAGCCGGAGCTGAAACAGGCTTTGGACGCGAATTTCTCGCTGATTGAAGACACCGATGAAGTGATTATTTATGACCTGCATGTGGTGGAAAAGTGAAAGTGAACGACCCGCGGGCGCCGTTGGTGTCCATCATCACACCTTCATACAACCAGGCCGGTTATCTGGAAGAGACCATCCGATCCGTACTGGGGCAGACCTATTCCAACATCGAATATATCCTGATCGACGGTGGCTCCACCGACAACAGTTTGGATGTTATTAAAAAGTATGCCTACAAGTTGGCCTATTGGGAATCCGTCCCGGACAAGGGTCAGACGGACGCCATCAACAAGGGCTTTGCGCGCGCCACAGGCGAGATCATCGCCTGGTTGAATTCGGATGATACCCTCGAACCACAGGCAGTGGCCGAAGCAGTGGCGTTCCTGAGCGAGCATCCCGAAGTGGGCCTGGTATACGGTGATGCCAATTACATCGACGGGCAAGGGCGCGTGATCGGCAGTTTCCCGGCTGCGCAAACCGATTTGAACAAACTGCGCAGAGGTTACGTGCACATCCCCCAGCAAGCCTCTTTCTTCCGCAAATCCCTGTGGGACCAGGTTGGCCCGCTGGATGACAGTTTCTTCTTTGCCATGGATTATGACCTGTGGACGCGCCTGGCGGCCGTCTCCGAGCTGCAATATTTGCCGGGGCGCGTGTGGGCCAACTTCCGCCTGCACGCCGACGCCAAGACCATCGCGGCGGATGACCGCTGCTGGCCGGAGATGCTGCGCGTGCACTACCGCGAGGGCGGTTCACGCTTTGCACCCATTGTGCTGAAATACCAGGTCCGCAAGCTGGCCGCGCCTTTCATCCGCTGGCGCCGCAAGCGCATGTTCAAGCAGGATTAGTTGCCCAGGTTGAATCCTGAGAAAGGATGCTTGTATGGCCTCAAATTCCCCGCTGCCTTTACCCTTTTTAAATAATGGAATTGCTCAAATTGCCATGGTTGTGAAAAACCTGGAAGAGACTGTTGAACAGTATCAGAAACTGTTTGGCATCGGCGACTGGACCTTTTATACCTACGGCAAGCCGCTGGTCAAAGAGATGAGCTACCACGGCCAACCCGGTGAGCACAGCTTCCGCGTGGCGCTGTCTTATTTCGGCGACATGCGCGTCGAGCTGATCCAGCCGCTGGAAGGGGAGTCCATCTACAAGGATTTCATCGCCGAACACGGCTACGGCCTGCAGCATCTGGGCGTGCTGGTCGAGGACATGCAGACCGCTTTGGAGCAGGCGCGCGCTGCCGGGCTGGAGATGATCCAGGACGGCTCCGGCTTTGGGCTGGACGGGGACGGGCATTACGCCTACCTGGACACGCAAAGGACCCTGGGTGTGACCATCGAGCTGATCGAGCGCCCCCAGCGCCGCCATCAACCGGAGAAGGTTTACCCGCCTGAATAACCCGAAATTGCATTTAATTTGTGCTAAACTAGTGCCCTATGAACAAGTATTTCTTTGCGAATATTGTAGAGAAGGTCAAATTGACCTTCCGTTTGGTAAAGGATGAGCGCGTCAGCTTCTGGTTGAAGCTGATTCCCATTTCCTGTTTGGTGTATTTCATCGTGCCCATGGACCTGCTGATCGGGCCTATTGACGATGCGATCCTGTTCTATCTGGGCATGGATGTGTTCATTGAGATGTGCCCCAAGGACATCGTGACCGAACACTTGGCGGATATCCAGGGCCAATCGGTGCCCTCCTCCGCGGCGCCGAATGAGGACGTGATCGACGCCGAATTCAAGGACAAGGATTAATTTGAAGCTCCGCCGCCCGGCGGAGTTTTTTTTATGCCAAGTTGTCATCCTGAGCGGAGAAAAAGATTTCGGCTGGAATATGGTATCTACAAATCTTGTGTCACACAAGAATGTGTGACCTACAAAACGCATAGTAGGTCAGGCATTCACCTGCACCCTCCGGGGTGTGCCTGACAGCTCTTGCGAATAAGGATCGCTGCTGAATGGATAAAGTAATTGTGAGAATATTGGCCGGCGATCATGATTAATGATTTAGCCGAGATTCCTCACTTGTGCCCCAAAGGGTACTTCGTTCGGAATGACACTGTTCCCGGTCCAGTGTCATCCTGAGCGGACGAAGTCCGCGTGAGGATCCCGGCGGGCACCGGTGGAAAGCCGCCCTACAAATTTCGGAGACGGGGATAATAATCCGATTTTTATTTGTGTGTATCAAATATGAAAATGTTCTTGCCTTTATCTGTGCCCATCTATGGCTGGAAATCACGAAATGAAAAAATAAAAAAGGCGCGTCCATGACGCGCCTATCTGTGTTTATCAAGTAAATAAAAGTATTTTGCTTTTATCTGTGTGCATCTGTGGCTAATAAACCATTTAAATCACACCCAGCTTCTTGCCGACCTTCTCGAAGGCATCCAAGCCGTCGTCCAGGTCGTCGCGCGAGTGCGCGGCCGAAATCATCACGCGGATACGCGCCTTGCCCTTGGGCACGGTCGGGTAGCCGATGGAGGTGCCGAAGATGCCGTTCTCGAACAGCTCGCGGCTGAACTGCTGCGCCAGCGGCGCTTCGCCCAACATGACCGGGGTGATGGGCGTCTCGCTGAAGCCGATGTCGAAGCCCATGTCCTTCAAGCCGGTCTTGAAGTAGCGACCGTTTTCCCACAGTCGGTCCACCAACTCGGTGGAGCTTTCCAGGATATCAATGGCCGCGATGCAGGCAGCTACGTCCGGCGGGGTGACGGCCGAGGAGAACAGGAAGGGGCGCCCGCGCTGTTTGAGCCACTCGATGATGACCGCGTTGCCGGAGACAACGCCGCCCACCACGCCGAAGGCTTTGGAGAAGGTGCCGATCTCGATGTCCACCTTGCCGTGCAGGTTGAAGTGGTCCACGATGCCGCGCCCGCCCTTGCCCAGCACGCCTTCGCCGTGCGCGTCGTCCACCATCAGGATGATGTCGTGCGCTTCGGCGATCTCGTACAGCTTGTCCAGCGGGGCAACGTCGCCGTCCATGCTGAACACGCCATCGGTGATGATCATGGCCTTTTCATAAGTGCCTTCATTCTCTTTGATGACCTGTTCCAGGCTGGCCGGACTGCAGTGATCGTAGCGGATGATCTTGGCGCCCGAGAGGCGGCAGCCGTCGATGATGCTGGCGTGGTTCAATTCATCCGAAAAGATCACGTCGCGCTTGCCCACCAAAGCCTGGATGGTGCCCAGGTTGGCGCAGAATCCGGATTGGAAGGTGATGGCAGCTTCGGCCTGTTTGAAGGCGGCCACGCGTTTTTCCAGTTCAGTATGGATGTCCATTGTTCCGGCAATCGAGCGCACCGCGCCGGGGCCGACACCGTAGCGTTTGAGCGCGTCTTGCGCGGCTGCAACCATGAGCGGGTCGTTGGCCAATCCCAAATAGTTGTTGGAGCAGAAATTAAGCACTTTGCGCCCGTCCACTTCCAGCCAGGCACCCTGCGGGGAGCCGAGCGTGCGGATGTTATTGTATAAACCTGCTTCTTTCAGGTTTTTCAGTTCTTTCTGGATCCAGTCTAGTCTTGCCATGCGATTTCCTCGTGTGTAATTTCAGGTTTCGGTTTACAGGTTCATTATACTTCCAGGCGTACGTCAGCCAGGATGCCCAGGTCCAGCAGGGTTTCTTTGAGCGCTTGCACGCTGCCGGCTTTAACCACAGCAGTGGTGTCATTCAGGCGCGTCAGTGCATTACCGCTGCGTGTAGCCATTAATTGGTCGAGGATGGCAGCCGAACGCACGCGCAACAGCACCGGCTGCTCGAAGACCGCTTCCAGTTCGTGCTGCTTCCAGCGTTCCAGTGATTGCGGGATATTGGGCGGCAGCGGTTTGCGCGCGTGTTTGTTGATCAACGTGATGAGCTGGTTAACCTGCAAGCCTTGGCGCAGGGCTTCCTGCAGGGCGGGCGGGCTGATGGAATAACTATACTTGCCCTTCTTTTCCGTGCCCCAATCGCAGAAGCGTGCCAGCTGATAGCGCAGGCTGAGCGGAAATCCGCGTTCCACCAGCAGACCCCCATCTTTATTGAGCGCGAAGCCATCGACCTCTGCCGGTGCGTATTCGAGTGTTTGCCCTTCGAGCAGCGCCTCGGCCCAGGCCGAACGGCGGAAAAGCTGGGCTTTGCCGCTCTTACTGCGCGTGCCCAGGTCCACCAGACCCAGCCAGAAGAAAGGCCCAGTCAACGCCGCTTTCAGCAATTCGCCTTCGACTTCATCCCAATGTTCAAAGCCTTTGAGGTAAAAACCTTTCTCTTTGTGCTGGATAATCCAACTGTCATAGTCTCCCCCGCTGCGCAGAAAATCCGGCTGGTGCTGTTTGATCCAGCCGCTAAACTCGTCCAGATCGAACCACTGCCCGGCGGGCAGGGGCGCGAACAAGGCCAGCAGGCGCTGGCGCAATTGCACGGTGTTGATTTTGAGTGTGCCTTCGAATGCCAGATGCTGCAGCAATTTTGTCTCGTTGACAGCCGTGCTGTGCTGCCAGACCTGATTCAACGTGGAAAAGGATCGCGCGCACGGCGCTTCCAGGAAAGCGCCGATGCGCTCCGGGTCGGGTTTACCGCCGTTGAGCAGTCCGGCTTCGGATAAAAGCGTCTGCAGGAAATCTACCGGAACCTGCGGGTTGACCAGCGCGATTTGTTCAGGCGCCAGGCCTTTGCGCAGGCCGGCCAATACCGTGCAGGCGTGCTCCAAAATGACGTCGCTGGCGGCGTAGACACGCGCAGGTGTGTAGTTGGGCAGTGCCGGAATATTATCCGATTCCAGCCGCTCAATTTCGGCGCTCATAAACTGATGGAATTCCTCCGGCAGGTAAATGAACTCCTGCGGCTGGCCGCCCTCGCGCAGGAAGGCGCGCGCGATGAAACCGCTGTAATACAGCTTTTCGGTAATGGAATCTGGGTTGCGGTCGGGGCGCACTTTCTCGCGCCGGGCCGCGCCCATCTCGCGCAGCTCGCCGAAAACGCGTTGGAATTGGTCCAGGGGCTGCTTCCCGCCGGAGCGCGCCAGGCGCAGCAGGGCCTGATAGGCCTTGTCCGGCAGCGCTTGCAGCACTTCATCGAACAGCTCACGGTCCTGCATGCGCGCGGCGATCTGGCGCGCGGCGGACTTGGCGGGATCCAATTCCTGCTGGATGCCCCACTGCTCGGCCAGCATATCCAGCTGGTCGGGCTCGTAATCGATGATGCTTTCAATTAAAGTTGGCATGACTTTATAATAGCTTAAGAAATAATCTGTTATGATTTCTTTTGGCAGACCGCCAGAGTCGTTGTGGCGATTAAACCGGCATTACTTAAAATTCTGATCAGGGCTGGACATTTTTATCCAATTTGGACATAATCTGCTATTATACTGGAGCACATAAAAAGAAAGAAAACGCCGATAATGGAGAATTTTTTTGTAGACGCCATCTGCCAGGCAGCGGTTGAAATATTGGGTGAAAAGGAAGCCTTCACAACTCTGAAAGAGATGGGCTTTCCCACCCTCATTCCGGCGGATGCCTCGCGTTTCTTATTGGAGGATATGGGCATGGTCTTGGCGCGCAAATACAACCCGCAAACCGCCATGGGCCTGCTGATCCGCATGGGGCGGGCTTCCCTGATTTTCCTGCGGCGTTATTTCAGCGATATTTCCGAACTGGGCAGCATCGAGAACCGCCTCAAACCCCTGGATAAGCGTTTCCTGTCTTCCCTGGGTGTATTGGCACAGCGCGTCAGCGGCGAATTAAGCCAAGCAACCAGCGTCTCCGCGCAGGATGCCTTGTCTTACACCTGGCAAGTCCGATCCGCGCAGCAGACCTACGCGGGTTATTACTATTTCGGCCTCCTGGAAGAATTCTGTACCTGGCTGGATTCCCGCAAAACATACCAGTTGAGTTACGCCGAGGTGGACGCAATTTCAAACGTCTATCAGATCAATCTGACCATCAAAGACCCCCAATAAAAAACCCTCTAATGTAATAAATACAGAAACAAATTGTATAATTTATTATGTGTATGGATCGATCCTGCACATCTTTTTACAAAGAGTTTGCTGTCAAAACCAAGCTGAGGAGGAAATCAACCCATGAGCAAACGCCTGAAAACCCTATTGATCGTTTTGATCGTTTTGTGCGCCTTCGTTCTGGTCGAGTGTTCCATACTCCCATTTCTGGTAGGAGAGGACGTGAAATCGATCATGCAGGTTATTTTGATTGACCTGGTTCTCGAAATACCATTGGCATACTTCCTATATAGCTTGATCCAAGGAATGGTTATTAAAAATAATGAAGCCAAAGGCATTGAGGTTCCTACACAGAAAAAAAAGAAGACTAAAACTTCAATCAAAGTAGCTTTCATTGTGATGCTGGTCATCCCCGCTATTCTGACCTCCGTCATGGCTATTATTTCCATTCTGAAGAGCTGTGCCAGTCTTTCCGGAACCGGCAGCAAGGAGTCAGGAGTCACCGCAATCTTTGGTGTTATTCCGATCTTCTTTTCGGATCGTACGATCAATTCGATCTGGGCGATTGTTGGACCGATCATCCTGGCTATGCTGGCATTTGAATTCGTTCAATGGATGATCAAGAAAATCTACGTCATTATTGAGGAAGATTTTTAAGAGGATATAACCGACAGGTATTCTGATAATTCTATTATTGACAGATTGCCCAATAGCTCCTAAACTGTAGTTAACAACCGAACCGGGGAGCCTGAAATGCCAGGCTGAGAGGAGAATGCAAAATTCTCGACCCGTAGAACCTGAACCGGATAATACCGGCGGAGGGAGTATCTTATAGCCTTTAAACTCCCTTCAATGGTAAGGGAGTTTTTTTATGCGAGCAGTGATCTTTGCCAATGGAGAACTGGAACAGCCGGAGCGCCTGCGCGCGCTGCTGCGGCCGGATGATTATTTCATCTCAGCCGACGGCGGTCTGCGCCACCTGCGCGCTTTGGACCTGCGCCCGCAGCTCCTGATCGGCGATCTCGACTCGGTCAGCCAACCAGACGTGGAGTGGCTGGCGGGCGGCGCCACGGAGATCCGCAAATTCCCGGCCGAGAAGGACTTTACCGACCTGGAGTTGGCGCTGCGAGCGGCGCGTGAACACGGCGCGGAGCGCATCCTGATGGCGGCAGCCCTGGGCGGGCGCCTGGACCAAACTCTGGCCAATATCGCCCTGCTGCGCCTGCCGGAACTTTCCGGGATGGATGTCAGCCTGGATGACGGCCTGACCGAGGTGCGGCTGATCACCGAATACCTCACCATCTCTGGACATACCGGCGACATCATCTCGCTCATTCCCATGGGTTCGGTTGTGAAAGGGGTGCGCACCCATGCCTTGCAATATCCGTTGAACGCGGAAAACCTCAGCCCCGGCCAGACGCGCGGCATCAGCAACGTCATGCTGTCCGACCAGGCCGCGGTTGAGATCGAGAGCGGAGAGCTATTGTGCGTGCATCTCCGCCAAAATAAACCATAATCACGAGGAGTATGTGATGAAAAGAACGATCCTTTTAAGTTTGCTGGCCCTGGCGCTGGCTTTGAGTGCCTGCCAGAAAGAACCGGTTTCCCTGACGGTCATGACGCATGACTCGTTCGCGATCAGCGACGACGTCATCGCGCAATTCGAACAAGAGAACAACGTCAAAGTCAACTTCCTGCTCAGCGGCGACGCGGGCAGCACGCTCAACCGCGCGGTGCTTTCCAAGGACGCACCGGTGGCGGATGTGCTCTACGGTGTGGACAACACCTTCCTGTCGCGTGCTCTAAGTGAAGGAATTTTCGAGAGCTACGCTTCGCCGCTGCTGGACCAGATCCCCGATGCGCTCAAGCTGGACGACCAGAATCGCGCCCTGCCGGTGGATTACGGCGATGTGTGTGTCAACTACGACAAGGCCTACTTTGCCGAACACAACCTGGCTTTGCCGGCTTCGCTGGAAGACCTGACCAAACCCGAATATGACGGCTTGCTGGTGGTCGAAAACCCGGCCGTTTCATCCACCGGTCTGGCTTTCATGTTCGCCACCATTGCCCAATATGGGGATGGTTATATGGACTATTGGCTGCGCCTGAAGGACAACGGCGTGGTGGTGGTCAACGATTGGGAAACCGCCTACTACACCAACTTCTCCGGCTCGTCCGGCAAGGGCGCGCAGCCAATGGTGGTGTCTTACGGCACCAGCCCGGCTGTTGAAGTGGTCTATGCTGAAGAACCACTGACCGATGCTCCCACGGCTTCGCTGGTGGGTGACAACATGTGTTTCCGCCAGATCGAGTTCGTGGGCATCCTGCAGGGCACCCAGCAGCGTGCCCTGGCTGAGAAGTTCGTGGACTTCATGCTCAGCACGACTCTCCAGGAGGATATTCCACTGAACATGTTCGTGTTCCCAGCCAACCAGAACGCGCAGCTGCCTGAAGAGTTCGCCCTGTATAACCAGGTACCCGAACACCCGGCTTCGCTGCCGATGGATGAAATCGAAGCCAACCGCGAAACCTGGATTGCGGGTTGGCGGGAGTTGATGGCGCAATAATGCCGTCCAAACGATGGAACGCCGGCAGGCTGGCCTTGTGGCTGCTGCCGCTCGGTTTTCTGCTGGCGTTCTACTTTTTCCCGATGGGCAAGATTGTCGTTCTGGCGCTTTCTAAATGGCGCCAGAACGGCTTGACCGGTTGGGATTGGGGCCTGGTAGGCCGTACGGCCGGTTTCACTTTTTATCAGGCTGCCCTTTCCACCTTGCTGACCCTGGTGCTGGGCATGCCGGCGGCCTTTTTGTTCAGCCGTTTTCAATTCCGCGGCAAAGGCTTTCTGCGGGTGGCTTCCACGCTGCCTTTCATCCTGCCCACCGTGGTGGTGGCGGCCGGTTTCAATGCCCTGATCGGCCCGCACGGGTGGCTCAACCTGGGCTTGATGGCGCTCTTCCGCCTGGACCATGCCCCCATCGTACTGCAGAACAGCCTGGCCGCCATCCTGGTGGCGCACGTTTTCTATAACACCTCCATCGTCATTCGCGTGGTCTCGACTGCCTGGGAGGGCGTGGACCTGCGGCTGGAGAACGCCGCGCGCACGCTGGGCGCCTCCCCGGCGCGCGTCTTCCGCAGCGTGACCCTGCCTCTGCTGCGCCCGTCGCTGATCTCGGCCTTTTTACTGGTATTCCTGTTCGACTTCACCAGCTTCGGCGTCATCCTGATGATGGGCGGCCCGCAGTTCAGCACGCTGGAAGTGGAGATCTACATCCAGACCATGCAGTTCCTCAATCTGCCCCTGGCCGGGCTGCTTTCGCTGATACAGCTGGTCTTCTGCATGGGCATCACCGCGCTGATTATCGCCACGGGACGTTCGCTGAGCGTGCCGGTCATGCCGCGCGGCAACCAGGAGAACCTGCGCAAACCCAAAAAAGCGGCTGAAAAGTCTTTTGTCTTTATCATGTCATTCATCCTTGTATTTCTTCTGGTGCTGCCGCTGGTCGCGCTGGTCGGGCAGGCTTTCTTCACTTCGAACGACAGCGGTTGGCATCCGACCTTACAATACTTCCGGCAGTTGTTCGTCAACAGCCGCCAATCCATTTTCTATGTCCCGCCCATTGTTGCCCTGCGCAATTCCTTGTTATACGCGCTGACGGCTTCCACGTTGGCATTGGGATTGGGCATGCTGCTGGCCAACGCCGCGCGCGGCAGACGTACGCTCAGCCGCCTGCTGAACTGGCTGGTGCTGCTGCCGTTGGGCACTTCGGCGGTTACTTTCGGGCTGGGGCTGTACCTGGCTTACGGCACCGGTTACGGCGCGCTGCGCTGGTATCCGCTGCTCATCCCGCTGGCGCACGCGCTGATTGCGCTGCCCTTCGTGCTCAACCTGATCGAGCCGGCCCTGAACGCCATTCCGGCCAACCTGAAGTGGGCCGCGCGCACGCTGGGCGCCTCGCCGCGCGTGGTCTGGCGCCGTGTGGAACTGCCCATTATCTGGCGCTCGGCCCTGACCGCATTCGTGTATGCCTACGCCATCTCGCTGGGCGAGTTCGGCGCGACTTCCTTCCTGACTCGCCCGGACATCCCCACGCTGCCCATCGCGGTCTATCGCTATCTGACCCTGCCCGGCGCCCTTAACTACGGCCAGGCCATGGCCATGTCGGTGGTCCTGCTGGCGGTGTGCGCGCTGAGCATGTTCGTGGTGGACCGGCTGCAGCTTCCGGTTTGGGGAGATAATCAAAGAAAGGCGCAACCCGATGCTTGAGATCCGCAAAATTCGCAAATATTACGAAAACCAGCTGCTGCTGGATGACATTTCCTTCACGCTGGGGGCGGATGAGACCGTCTGCCTGTTGGGCCCTTCCGGCGGCGGCAAGAGCACCCTGCTGCGTATCATCGCCGGATTGGAGGAATCCGAAAGCGGGCAGGTGCTGTGGGATGGGCAGGATGTCACTGCCGAACCTGCGCACCTGCGCAACTTTGGCCTGATGTTCCAGGATTACGCCCTCTTCCCGCACCTGAATGTCAGCGAGAACGTGGCCTTTGGGCTGCGCATGCAGCACCTGCCGGACGACGAGATCCGCCGGCGCGTGGCGGAAACGCTGGCGCTGGTCAATATGAGCGCTTTCGCCAAACGGCGCGTCACCGACCTGTCGGGCGGCGAGCAGCAGCGCGTGGCTCTGGCGCGCGCCCTGGTGCCGCACCCGCGCCTGCTGATGCTGGACGAGCCCCTGGGGGCGTTGGACCGCGCGCTGCGCGCGCAGCTCAGCGAGGACCTGCGCGCCGTGCTGCAGAAAATGGACATTCCCGTTATCTACGTGACGCACGACCAGGAAGAAGCTTTCGCTTTTGGCGACCGGCTGTTTGTGCTGCATGATGGCCGCATCATCCAATCCGGCAGCCCCTCCCAGGTTTACAACCATCCCGATTCGCTCTGGCTGGCGACTTTCTTCGGGCACAAGAACCGTTTACAGGGGATAGTGGAATCGGTTGACCCGCTGTGTGTGCGCACGGACGACGGGCTGATTGCCTGCGGCCAGCAGCCGCGTGAATTTCGTAAAAACCAGAAAGTGACCCTGGTGCTGCCGTCCGACGCGGCCAGTCTGTCGGAGCAGGTTGAGGGCGCCCTCAAAGCGCGGGTCACGGACAGCCGTTTCCAGGGCATGGGCCATCTGGTCGATTTTCAATTGACGGATGGCACGGAGTTGACTTTCTTTTTCAAGGATGCCCTACAGCCGGGCAATTCGGTTTTTCTGGCGCTGGATGAGCAATCCATGTTATGCTTTCCCTCATCCGGGACAGCATAATATGAACGCAAACATAACCATTGTCAAGAATAACCATTTGGGAGAGGAAGTCTGGCGCTATCCCGGCCAGTTGATTGCCCAATCCGCGCGCGGATACCTGTTCGAGGCGCACTTCAATCGCAGCGACTTTAATTTCAATGGCATGCTGTTGAAGCACAATGACCGCTTCCTGGAACTGTATTTGCTGGAGAAATTTTTCAATATCTACCAGATTTATGACCGCGATGATGGCCATTTGAAAGGTTGGTACTGCAACGTGACCAAACCGGTCAGTGTAGCGGATGGCTTCATCCGCTACGACGACCTGGCGCTGGATCTGCTGGTCTTCCCGGATGGACGCCAGCTGGTGTTGGACGAGGATGAGTTTGCCGAGCTGGACCTGCCCTCTGAATTGCAGGAGCAGGCGCGCGCGGGGCTGCGCGAACTTCAGAGCTTGTTTGCGGAAAATCCCGATCTGGACGTGCGTAAGCTGGTCTAGTCTTTTTCGTCTGGGGTGCGCAGGAAGAAATAATACAATACCCATGTCCCCAGCAGTACTAGCAGGATGCCCACCACGGCGGGCGCGGCCACGGAAAGCACCGACAGGGTGGTGGAGGTGGCGTCCTCGGCCACGCTGACCGGCACGTTGCCGCTGGTACCGGTCACCGCGCTGACCGCCGGGCGCACCGCGGCGCTTTTCACCAAATTCACACTGCCCGCTACCAGGATGCCCAGCGCGATAGCCAGGATGGGATGCACCTCGCTGATGACGTTGGTGCTGGCGGCGAACACGATCGCCCCGGCGGCCGGGCGAACGATGCTCTGCACGAAAATATCGTTGATGTGATTGACTACCGGGAACTTATCCACCAGAAATTCCACCAGCGACAGCACCACCAGCAGGCCGATGATCCACCAACTGGTCAGGGCGTCCCAGGGACTGTTCAGTTTGATCAGGTCGGTGAAACGCGCGGTCAGGGCGATCACCAGCAGGGGAATATACGCGTTCAATCCGGCGGAGGCCGATAATCCGAATGCTGAAAAAATACCTAAAGCACTTCCCATTGGTTTCCTTACTTAATTCTATTTACACTTTAAGATGATTTTATCCTAATAACCAGCCGCGCAGGCCGGTCATCAGGGTGATTTGCAGAACGGCAGTGGCGAACCCGGCCAGCATGAACAGCCATAATTGGATAGGTTGCTCAAAGGAATTTTCGTGGCGGGTCACAATTACCCAGAAGACGGTGTACAGCATCGAAATTACCAGTACAACCATCAAAATGGCGATGCCTGCCAATGACAGGAAAATGGTTGTCCCGGTAAAGACCAGCAGCAAGCCCATGAGCGCGGACGCGCCGGCGTAGGCGCCCACCTGCCAGGGGGAGAACAACAGCGGCTGCTTGAGAGGCGCTTTCCAGATGGTCAGGTTGAAGAGCGTGATCAGGGCAGTGGAAAGCACCAGGCCCATGCCGAAACCGGTCACCAGACGCGTGACGTTATTGGTGGTGTACAGGAAGGGCCGGTTGAGAATGTCGCTCATAAAAGAGTTGACCCCGTCCCCGCCCCAGGCAAAGGTCAGCACACCCAGCAGGATCAGGTAACCTTTAGCGGGCAGCCCGGCTTTTTTACCCTGCGTCAGGTAGTACAGAATGCCGATAAAGCAGCCCAAATAAAGGCCGCTGCAGCGCGCGCACAGCGGAAATTGGATGTCGTTGCGGATGTAGGAATGGGTAGGCAGTTGGTGGCAAACCGAAGCACCGATAGCCATGCCCTTGCTGTAACAGCTGCCCGGTGTCAGATGAAACCAGTTGAGTGTGATGCCGAAAACGGCCAGCAGCACCAGAGCGGTTAAAAGAATGCGCTTGGATGAAAGTTTGGGTTGTTTTTCCATTGTTAATATCCAATTATAGCTGAGAGCGCCGGTATGCTAACCTGTTTGAGCTGCTTTCGAGTTGGTGTAAAATGGATGTAGAGAGATTTGAACTCTCGCTTACCTTGCTATCCTTTAGGATGAGGAGGTGGTGTCCATATGAGTAGTAGTCAACGTAAAGCTGCGGCATCCCTCCTCGGAATCCGATAAACGGATGCCGCAGCCAAAAGCAGAGACCGTCTGAGAAGGCGGTCTTCTGTGTTAAAACAATGTGTGCAATCTCGAAAAAGTTCTGATATATTTTTCATTAGTGATAATCAATCAGGAGGCAGCTAATGCAGACGAATCCGGTGGTATTTTGGGAACTGGCCAGCAACGACATGGAAAAATCCGTAACTTTTTTCCATGAGGTGTTCGATTGGCAGATTGACTTCAATGAGCGCCTGGGTTTCTACCTGATTCCCGAAACGACCCCCAAGCAGGAAAGTCTGGAAGGCGCCATTTTTACGCTGAAACGGGCCAAGCTGCCCTTCCTGACTATTTACATTCAGGTCGAGGATATTGATGCCAAAGCCGCTTTGGTTGAGGAAAGGGGCGGTTTCATTGTGGAAGCGCCTTTTGATATCTCTTCCCATTCACGCATTTGCCTGTTCAACGAACCCAGCGGGGTAACCTTCGCCATGGTCCAATCCAAACCTGAAACTGATACTCATTGATTGAGCAAAGATGACCTTACCCAACCGTTTCTTTTTTTCTTTCGTAACGCTTTTCTACCTGGCGGGATGCGCATCCTTGCCGGCTGTCCAAACACAAATCGCGAATCAAGCTGAAGGCCGGACGCAGGTTACCCCAACAGCGGCTGATCCTTTGGCGCAATATGATGCCAATCTGGTTAAAACCTACCAGCCGGTACTGACCGAGATGAAAACAGCCACGCGCTATCGGATTGAGATTGAGATAGCGGACAGTATTTCTGCTATCGCTGGACATCAGGAAGTGCTTTACAGCAACAATGAAGACGTACCCCTGAAGGAAGTGTATTTCCGGCTTTTCCCGAATAACTCAGGCCCTTATATGACCGTTTCAGACTTGAATGTGGATGGCGAGCCGGTACAGGTAGTGCTGGATCATCGCAATACTGCTATGCGTGTGGAACTGCCTGCTGAATTACTACCGGGCCAATCGGTCAGCATTAGTATGGACTTTAACCAGACGGTTCCTTCCGAAATGGGCGGCAATTATGGTTTGTACGTCTATCTGGACGACATCCTGTCGCTGGATCAGTTTTTCCCCATTATCCCGGTTTATAACGAGGAAGGTTGGAAAGTGGAAGATCCGCCTATCAATGCCGATATGCTTTATAGCGATGAGGCTTTCTTTGACGTCCAGGTCAGCGCGCCTTCGCAGCTGGTGTTGGCCGGGTCGGGCGTGGCGATCAGCAACGTGGACCAGGATGGGCGCCAGGTAGTGCGTTACGCCGGCGGACCGCAGCGCGATTTCTTCCTGGCGGCCAGTCCGCTGTTTATATCGGCCAGCCGCAAAGTCGGTGATACGCGTATCACCAGCTATTTTCTAGATGAATTCCGTGATGGCGGCATGCTGGTTTTGGAATCAGCCGTGCACGCGCTGGAATCTTTCAATGAACGTTTTGGGCTTTACCCCTACACGGAATTGGATCTGATCAGCACCCCTATGTTTGCCGGCGGGATGGAGTACTCCACCGCGGTTTCTTTGTCTCTGTATTATTACAACCCGGACCACAACATCGGTAATCTGACTTTCCTGGAATCGGTGGTAGCGCATGAGATTGCGCACCAGTGGTTTTTCAACCAGGTGATGAGCGATCAGATAGAGGAACCCTGGCTGGACGAAAGCCTGGTTCAGTACGCTACCTATCTATATTATGTCGATCGTTATGGTGAAAACAACGCCGAAGGTTACGTGGATAGCTGGTACCAGCGTTGGGCCAGTGTTAAATTAGAGTCCATACCTATCGGTATGCCGGCCGCAGCTTACAGTGAGGATGAATACGGGCCAATCGTATATGGGCGTGGACCGCTATTCTTTGCAGCGCTGAAAGAAAAACTGGGCGAGGATGAATTGGATACGCTTCTGCATGTCTATACGGATGAATACCGCTGGGGTATTGCGACCGGCGCGGATTTCAAGGCTCTGGCCGAGGAAACCTGCGCCTGCGACTTGGCCCCCTTGTTCGAGGAGTGGGTGTATTGAGATAGATTGATGACTTAGTACAACCAATCGTATACAAAGCTTGTCTTTCAATATATTTTACAATGGCTGCGCAAGGTTACTATTTATAAAATGATTACCATTAAAAAAATCAGATTGTTTACCACTGGAAATTGTTTGAATAAGGTATTATTTACAATCTGATAATCTAACCATTAATAGCAACCTTGTATAATAATTAAAAATATATATAATTCTGTTTATCTGTATTAATAAATAATATACGTAGTTGTATTTCGACCCAATTATTTGAATAAAGATTTAATTAGAAGAGGCAGGGGGATTTTTTTATTAATAGGGGGCGGGAACGGATTTAAGAAATAAAAAAAAATAAGGGAGAGATTGATGATAGGGAATAGGGAATTAAGGGGAATAGTTAGGAGTGTGTTTATTTCAATAGCTTTGGTGTTAACGTTGTTTAGCTTTGGAATGGTTTTCGCGGATGATGGGGAGATTCCGCAGCCGACCACGTTTGACCAGACAGAAATTACTTCTGCTCCGGATGAAGTTCTTCCGGAATCCGTGGAGGAGGCTGATAGTTCCGCAGACTTGCTCGCGGATGAACCTGCTGAAATGGAGCCGGCAGAGCCAGATGAGGATGTTACTCTGGAGGAACCAGTTTCCGAAAGCGAAACGGGATCTGGATCGGACGAAATTTTAACTGATGATTCAGCCGAACTAACCGATGCAGCGGCTACGCTGGCGGATATTGACATTACCCTGGTGGATGAAGACGGTGCGGCGGTTGACATGACCGCTGAAAATAGTCTGAATACTATTTCAAGCGCGGACCCCTGGTGGTTGGTGGGAAAAGTGAAATATGCTTATATCAAGACCGGGGGTACTTGTCCGGCTGATACTACACCGGGAGTGACCTGTTTTGAATCCGGAACGCCAATCGGTGATGCTCTTACGTATATGGACGACAATAATCTGGTTCCGACCGATGGCTTGCTGCATGTCGAACCGGACACCTATAACGAAACTACTATTACTATTGATGGTTCAATCGGCAACGGTTATCTATCCAAGATGAAGGGTCTGGTCAGCGAAGGCAGCTCGGCGGATACATTTATCATTGGCGATGTGAGCATTTCCAATACGCTGTTGGGTTTCACCCTGAGCGGTTTTACCATCACAGGGCACGTGGACATCCACGATAACACCGGCACGTTAAACTTGACCGACCTGGATGTAACCGACCCGACCGATAGCGGTATTGTAGTTGATAGCCATAACGGGGCTGTGAATGTCGAACGCGTGAAATCCGATAACAACGCCAAATATGGCCTCTACCTGGATAACACGGCGGGTAGCGCGGGAGTAACCGTCACCAATAGTGAATTCAGTCATAACAATCCCAGCCACAGCGGAAATTGGGACGGATTGGTGATCTACACCAATGGTGCCATCAGCCTGAATGGCGTCTCGGCCTGTGATAACTTTGGCTACGGCGCGCGATTGGATGCGCTCAAAGGCACCACCATCAAAAATAGTGTTTTTAATAACAACCTTAAATTTTCAAGTTACCCCGGTTATGGTATCGGAGTGTATATCAACAATGCTAATACTGGCAATCACATCCTGCTGGAAAATGTGCAAACGGATGGCAATGGAAATTACGGTATTTACTTTGTCAGCGCCGGTAATGTGACCCTGAAGAATGTGAATGCTTATAACAATAGTGCAGGTACAAATTATTCTGGCGCGTATATCGACAACCGCAATGGCACCGGCACAGTTTCCATCACCAACAGTACCTTCAAGGAAAATGGACATGATGGCCTGTGGATCCTTTCCCATAAGAATGTTATGCTGAACGGCATTACGGCTCTGGATAATGGTTACAACGGGGTATACGTAGACAATTGCGATGAGTCTTTGGGGGTGTGCCTGGGCACCGGCACAGTGACCATATCCGGCACGCTGCCGAATTACTTTAATGGGAACATATATGATGGCTTGCGCGTTCTTTCCGGCGGCAATGTCACGCTTTCTTATTTCCAGGCCAATGAAAATAGCAACAACGGTGTAAATATCCGAAATGATTATAGTGGACGCAGTGGCACCGTGACCCTTAACCTGTCCTATAAACCGGTGCTGGGTACCTGGCAGAATTCGATCTCTGATAATCTGATGAGAGGTTTATACATAACTTCTTTTGGAAATATTCTGGTGGATCAATGTACGGCTGAAGGAAATACTCAAGACGGGTCTTTTCTGGATAACCATTTGGCCGCGAGCGCCAAGAGCGTGACAGTCAAGAACTGCCTTTTTAATGAGAACGAATGGGCCGGATTAAAGATTGAATCCAAAGGAAATGTCGCGTTATACGACGTGGAAGCCAGCCAAAATACCGTCCAATACGGAGTCTATATTCAAAACGATTATGGCAGCGGCAGTGTGAGCATTACCGGTTCCGGCAGCACCCAGCGGGATTACTCCGGAAATGGAATAGAAGGCATTTATATCAAGTCGGCCGGGGTTGTCACGCTGAAAAACATTTACGCGGTTGGCAATGACCGCGGTGCAAATATTGATAATGCCGATGGGATCGGCAAAGCCGTCAGCATCAGCAACGCGGATTTCTCCGATTCAGTTTCGAGCGAGGGCTTGATTGTCAGCTCCAAGGGCGCCATCACGCTTACGGATGTGGTTTCGAGCGGTAACTTGGGCTCTGGAGCACAACTATCAAATGACACTGCAAATTCAGCGCAGACAATCAAGATCACGCGCGGGCAGTTCAGCAACAACCAGGGTACCTCTTACGGTTTGAACATCGATAGTCTGGGCACAGTCACCCTGAACAGCATCCAGGCAAGCGGCAATGGCCATTTCGGCGCGTCTATCGATGTCTGCCAATACGATAGCGGCTTGTCTATTTGTCTGGGCAGCGGCGGCGTAACCATCACCGGTACGGGTAATGATTTTAGTAATAATGGCTATATCGGTTTGTCCATAACCTCAAAAAACAGTATCGTACTGAACAATATCACGGCGGATAATAATGTTTCCACCGGCTTGACGATTTCTCACGGCCAAGCGAACTGCAGCGGCAATGTGAGCCTGAAGGCGGCCAAAGGCAGCCTGAATTCATTCTCGAATAATGGCTTCATGGGTATTCATATCTATAGTATGGGAAATATCTCCCTGGCGCAGTTTGAAGCCAATAACAATATGGGTAAGGGTGCCGATCTTGTCAACGATGTCAGTTCATCCGCCAAATCGGTCAGCGTCTCTTACGCGGAGATCAATGACAACCAAAATATCGGATTAGAGATCTATTCCAAAGGCACGGTCACGCTTAGCGGCGTGCAGGTGCTGCGCAGTTCGTTGCATTGGTCGGAAATCGATGACGAGCAGGGTCAAAATGTGCATGACCGTCTGCCGTCGGATCCGGCCTATGATGAGATCTATTGGTTCAACGGTGAAAATGGACAAAGTGTGACCATCGATCTGACCAGCGACGTTTTTGACGCATACCTGGAACTGTATGACGAAGAATGGCACTTGATCGACGCCAATGATAATGGCGGCGGTGGCGGCACAAATGACGCCCAAATAAACTGGTCGCTGACCGCTGATCAGGTTTACTATATCCGCGTCAGCAGCGCGGTATCGGGTGAATATGGCGATTATGTCCTCGGTATAAATGGCGCCAGTCCCTATGATGTGTATGCGTTTTATTATGGTGTGCAAATTGAAAATCGCAGCGGCAGCGGGGATGTCAATATCAAATCTTCCAGCCTGGGCTACGGCCTGGATACGCGTGACAATAATGATATTGGCCTGTATGTGAGTACTAATGGGAATATCAATATATCCGGCGTCAACGCCAATTACAATGGCGGGGACCAAGGTGCGCGCTTGGATAATAGCGGCGTAATTGTTAAAACCGTCAAACTGACCAACTGCGACTTTGACCATAATGATGGGCAGGGTATCTACCTGACCAGTAAAGGCACGATTACCTGGTTGGGCGGCAGCGCCAGCGCGAACGGAAACGGTCAAGGCGCGTATCTTTCCAATAATGCCACGGGAACCACGAATGCAGTCAGCATTTCCAAAGCGGATTTCAATCAGAATGCCCAAACTGGTTTAGCGGTCGATTCATTCGGAAATATCAGCCTGGCGAATGTCAGCGCCAGCGGCAATCTGGACGGCCTGGGTGCGGACTTGAATAGCTGCCAGAGCGGTGGATCCTATGGCTGCTTGGGCTTTGGAAGAATCACGATTTCCGGAAGCTATGGTTCAGCGAATTTCAATGACAATTCCTATATTGGTTTGAGAGCCTATGCCGGCAACCATATCAGCCTGACCAATGTCAACGCCAGCGGTAATGGCGTCGGCAATGGGTTGTACTTGACCAATGATTACGCTAACGTGTCTGGCAATATCACCGTAAAGACCAGCTCAGCTTCTACCCACAGCAACCTCGACGATAATGGAAATAACGGCTTGGAAACAGCATCACGCGGTACGGTTTTGCTGTCTAACCTAAGCGCATGGGGTAACACCAATACGGGTATCGACGTTGATAACACCAATGCCGAGACTGCCAAGACAGTCACATTGACCCGTATTCAAAGCGGGGAAAATGGCTATGTCGGTATTCAGGTGAATTCCGTGGGCGCCATCACACTAGGCTACGTCGAAAGCCTGGATAACAACAGGATAGGCATTGGCCTGTATAACAGCAGCGCTGCAGCCCCCCAGAATGTCACGGTTACCCGCACCAAAGTGGACGGCAGCACTAACGACACAGGGATGGTAATTTATTCCACAGGCATGGTGACACTGAACAATATCACAGCTACCAATAATTTTGAGGGGGTTACCATTCAAACCAGTTCCACACCAAGCGCTAAAGTCAATGTCCTGAGTTCTTTGGGCGAGAATGTGTTTAGCGGAAATACGTTCAATGGGTTGAATATTGATTCCGATGGCGACGTCAGCTTAAGCAAAATTACGGCGGACTGGAATGGTGGGTTGGGTGTGTACATCAACACGGATGGTAAATTGACCGTTGCAACCATGAGTCTATACCGTAATGAAGGAACCGGGTTTTTTGCCGATGCGGAGATGGGTATGACCATCAACAGCCTGCAATCCTACAACAATGGTTCTGCCGCAAATGGCGCCGGGTTGTATATGAATATGGGTTCCACCTCAACGGCGAAAATTTCTAACAGCGTCATCACCGGTAACTATGGGGATGGCATCGACTTGAATAGTGGATTAGAAGTGTTGCTGCTGAATACATATTACTTTGGCAACGACATTAATGATACCGGTGACAAAAATCTAAACCTGCATTAAGATTACCGGCATACAATTCAAGAAGGCGCACAAGCGTGCGCCTTCTTGCGTTTAATGGGCAAAATTACTTTCGTGAAAAAACCGTGGTTTTTGGAATTAGATCCAATTAGCGTAGGAGTGTATAGATATTCCTGCTTGTAATAATGTAAATATTACATATAATCTTATTAATAGAAATGACAACATCATAATATCATCTCGCTTTTCCAAATCCATTTGCTCTAGGGAATGTTAGTGTTAAGGGGTAAGTTAATGGATTTCATGGGGGATTTCATTGGATAGTCCAAAGCCCAACGGGGGATTTTTTGTTTAAGTATTCAATAATTGAGGAGAAGATGATGAATATTTTATTAAAAAGAAAAGGATCATTGCGAAGTGTATTGATTCCAATTGTCCTGATAACAGTTTTGTTATTTTTTGGGACAGTCTACGCGGACGGCGGCGGGATCACTGAAGACCCTGTAGACGTCCCCGCTGAAGAGGCACTTGTGCAGGATGCACAAGAACCTGCTGAGGTGGTTGTGGAAAATTCGGATGCCCCGCCACCTACAGATGAGGACATCTATCAAGAGGAAGCAGAAGATAGGGAAGTTATATCGGTAGAAGATCCCGAAGATGAAATTCTTCCGGAGGGATCAGTTGAGGAGGGGGTAGAAGATGAGAATATACCAGAACCAGAAATATTAGCTGAAGAAGAAATTGCCGTTGGGATAATTGATTTGCCGCTGGAAAATTTTGAAGCGGGACGCGATGAGGTTGTTTTGGTGGATGGTGAAGGAGAAACCCTGGACTTGGCCAGTGAAGCCAGCCTGGAAGTAATCTCCTCAGCGGATCCCTGGTGGATTGTGGGGTCCGTTAAATATGCCTTTATCAAGACAGGGGGGACTTGTCCATCTGGCACAACGGCTGGAGTGACCTGTTTTGAATCCGGAACGCCCATCAGCGCGGCGCTCAGCTATATGGATACCACTAATAAGGTGCCTACCGATGGACTGCTGCATGTGGAACCGGATACGTATTCCGAGACAGTTACGATTGACGGCACATCGGGTAATGGGTATCTAGCTAAGTTGAAGGGGTTGGTCAGTGATGGTAGTTCCAACGATACATTTATCATTGGTGATGTAACCATATCCAACACGTTATTGGGGTTTACCCTGACCGGTTTCACTATTACGGGTAAGGTGGATATCCACGGCAACACCGGTACGCTAACGTTAACCGACTTAGATGTGAGCGACCCGGCTGACAGCGGTATTGAAATTGATGAGCACAACGGGGCGGTGAATATTGACCGCGTGAAATCCGATAACAACGCGGAATATGGCTTAACTGTGGATAACACAGCCGGCAGCGCGGGAGTAACCATTACCAACAGCGAATTCAGCCACAACAATAATGGCACTCCTGGCGTGAATTGGGTCGGTTTGGCAATCGATACCAATGGCACTATCAGCCTGAATGGCGTTTCGGCTTGTGATAACAATGGTAATGGCGCGCAATTGGTTGCTGTCAAAGGTACCACGATCAAGAACAGCGTTTTTAATAACAACAATGAAATTGCGGGTAACCCTGATTTTGGCAATGGGATTTATATCAACAATAACAATACTGCCAATCACATCCTGCTGGAGAATGTGCATGCAGACGGCAACGCCAATTATGGTATTTACTTTATTAGCACCGGTAATGTGACCCTGAAAAATGTGACTGCCTATAAAAATAGTACAAGTTCCAGTTTTTCTGGTGTTTATATCGACAACCGAACTGGTACCGGCACGGTTTCCATCACCAACAATACCTTCAAGGAAAATGGGTTGGATGGACTGATAATCTATTCTCATAAAAATGTGACATTAAACGGCATCACGGCTTTGGATAATGGTTCCTATGGCGTTTATGTGGATAATTGTGATGAATATTTGGGAGAATGCCTGGGCACCGGCACCGTAAGCGTATCCGGCACGCTGCCGAATTACTTTAATAGAAACGGAGCTGATGGTTTGCGCATTTTATCCGGCGGGAACGTAACGCTTTCCTATTTCCAGACCAATGAAAATGACAGTTACGGCGTAAATATCCGCAATAACTATACAGGCCGCAGCGGCAACGTGACTCTCAACCTGTCCTATAAACCGGTGCTGGGCACCTGGCAGAATACGATCTCGGATAATGTGATGAGTGGTTTATTTATAGCCTCTTTTGGGAATATCCTGATAGATCAATGCGCGGTTGAAGGAAATACCGAAGATGGATCTTCCCTGGATAACCATCTGGCCGCGAGTGCTAAGAGTGTGACGATCAAGAACAGCCATTTTAATGAAAATGGTTGGGCCGGATTAAAGATTGAATCAAAAGGCAATATCTCACTGTATGACGTGGAAGCCAACCAAAATACCCTTCAACATGGAGCATATATTCGAAACGATTATGGCAGCGGCAGCGTGAGCATTACCGGTTCCGGCAGCGCCCAGCGGGATTTCTCCGGAAATGGATTATCCGGTATTTATGTCCAGTCGGTTGGTGTTGTCACACTGAAGAACATTTACGCGGTTGGCAATGGTCGCGGCGCATTTATTGATAATGCCAGCGGGATTAGCAAAGCCGTCAGCATCAGCAACGCGGATTTCTCCGACTCAATTTCGGGCGAGGGGTTGTATATTAATTCCAAAGGCGCCATCACGCTCACGGACGTGGTTTCAAATGGCAGCTTGCTGGGATATGGTGCACTTCTATCCAATAAGAATGCAAATTCAGCGCAGACGATCAAGATCACGCGCGGGCAATTCAACGACAACCAAAATGAATCCGGTTTGTATGTCGATAGTCTGGGCACGATCACCTTGAGTAGCGTGCAGGCAAGCGGCAACGGTTATTACGGCGCGTCCATCGATGCCTGTATATATGACGGTATCCTTCTTGTTTGTGAGGCCAGCGGCGGCGTAACCGTCACTGGTTCGGGCAATGATTTCAGTAATAATGGCTATATTGGTTTGAGTGTTACCTCAAAAAATAGCGTTGTACTGAACAATATTTCGGCAGATAATAATATAGACAATGGGTTATCCATTGATCACAGCTATGCTAATTGCAGCGGCAATGTGAGCCTGAATGCGGCCAAAGGCAACTTGAATTCATTCTCAAACAATGGCTACCAGGGTATTGATATAACCAGCATGGGAAATATCACTCTGGCGCAGTTTAAGGCCAATAACAATGCGTATTTCGGTGTCGTTCTTACCAATGAAGGCAGTTCATCTGCCAAAACGGTCAGTGTTTCTTATGCAGAAATCAATGATAACCAGAACACCGGATTGGATATCAACTCCAAAGGCACTGTTACGCTCAGCGGGGTGCAGGTGCTGCGCAGCTCATTGCATTGGATGGAAATTAATGACGACCTTGGCGAAAAAGTGGTTGACCGCCTACCGTCGGATCCGGCCTATGACGAGATCTATTGGTTTGACGGTAATAATGGACAAAATGGGACCATTTTCTTGACCAGCGAGTCTTTTGATGCTTTCCTGGAGTTCTATGATGAGGAATGGCATTTACTGGATTGGGATGATAACAGCGGCGGTGGAAACGATGCGCAAATCTCATATTTATTAACGACGGATGGAATCTACTATGTCCGCGTAAGCAGCGCGGAGGCGGGTGATTATGGCGAGTATCTCCTCGGCATCGATGGCGGCGACCCCTTTAATGTTTTTACGAATTATTATGGTGTGAGAATAGAAAATAGCAACGGCAGCGGGGATGTCAATATTAAAACTTCCTCCTTGGGTTACGGCCTGGACACCCGTGACAATAATGACAGCGGCTTATTTATTAACACCCATGGAAAAATTACGCTCTCTGGGGTCAACGCTAATTTCAATGGTGGTGATCGGGGTGCGCGTTTGGAAAATAGCGCCGCAATTGGTAAAACCGTCAGCTTGACCAACTGTAATTTCGACCATAATGATGGGCAGGGCATCTACCTGACCAGCCAGGGTACGATCACCTGGTCGACCGGCAGCGCCAGTGCGAATATGGGTGGACAGGGCGCGTATCTGGCCAACAATGCGGTGGGAACAAGCTATACTGTCAACATTTCCAAGGCAATATTCAATGAAAATGGCAAAACAGGCGTGGCAGTCGATTCGCTCGGAAATATCACCCTGGCGAATGTCAGCGCCAGCGGCAATCTGGACGGCCTGGGCGCGGATCTGAATAATTGCCAGAGCAGTGGACCTTCCGGTTGTGATGGCAGCGGCAGCATCACCGTTTCGGGCACATACGGCCTGGCGGATTTCAACAACAACTCCTACATTGGCCTGCGGGCTTATTCGCGCGGCCACATCAGCCTTACCAATGTCAACGCCAGTGGCAACAGCGGCGACGATGGGTTGTACTTGACCAATGATTATGCCAATGCATACGGCAATATTACTGTGAAGACGACTTCTTCTTCAACTTATAGCAACCTCAACGACAATGCTGGTGATGGTTTGCAAACAGCCTCGCGTGGTACAGTCACCTTATCCAATCAAAGCGCTTGGGGTAACGCCAATACAGGTATCGCTGTCGATAACACCACTGCCGCGACTGCCAAAACGGTCACATTGACCCGCATCCAAAGCGGGGAAAATATTGTTGATGGTGTTTTTGTATCTTCCGTGGGCGCCATCGCACTCAGCTATGTCGAAAGCCTGGATAACAACAATATGGGTATCTGCCTGGACAATAACAACATTGCATCCCCGCAGAGTATCACAGTCAGCCGCACGAAGGTGGACGGCAACACTGCCAACACAGGGCTTGAAATTGTTGCGAACGGTGTAGTGACTCTGAACAATATCACAGCCAATAACAATTATGAAGGAGTTCATGTTGTAACCAGTGGAACTAGCGCTAAACTTACCGTCTTAAGCTCCTTGGGCGAGAATGAGTTCAGCGGTAATACGACCAATGGGTTATGGGCTTATTCTGATGGTGACGTCAGCTTGAGCAAGGTGACGGCTGACTGGAATGGCGCATCAGGCGTGAAGATCATAACAGAAGGAAAGTTGACCGTGACAACCATAAGTCTGTACCGCAATGGAGGAACCGGGTTATATGTCGATGGGGGCACGGGCGCGACCATCAGCGGCTTGCAATCCTATATCAATGGGTCCAGCACGGATGGCGACGGATTGTACGTTACCTTGAATTCTTCCTCAACGTTTAAAATTATCAACAGCGTTCTCACCGGAAACTATGGCAGCGGTATCTTCTTCAATGAAGGTTATGATATGGTGTTGCTTAACACCTACTACTTTGGGAATGACCTCAATAATACGGGAGACGATAATCTGTTTTGGCACTAAACTTACCGGTTTTCTTTTCAAGAAGGCGCACGATCGTGCGCCTTCTTGTTTTTAATGGACCGGATAACTGTCGCAAATCACCATGTTCCAGGAATAAAAACCATTTGGCAGTAAACTGTATAAAAATTAAGCTTGTAATTATGTAAAATTTACCTATAATTTTATTTATAGAAATGAAAACCTCGTAATATCGCCTTACTTTTCAAATCCATTTGCTTAAGGGAGTCTTAGTGTTATGAAGGACAGTCAATGGATTTTAAGGGGGATTTAAATAGGCAGTTGTTTACAGAAATGGGGGATTTTTTGATTTAAGCTGTCGACTTAAAGGAGGAAGAAATGATGGACACTTTATTAAGGAAATATAAGTTATTGAAAGGCATGCTGATTCCGATAGTTCTGATATCGATGTTATTGCTTTTCGGGACAATCTATGCAGATGATGGCGGAGGCACGGAAGACCCTGTAGATGTTCCCCCGGCTGAAACTATCGTGCAGGACGGAGAAGAACCTGCCGAGGTGGTCGTGGAGAATTCGGATGCCCCGTCAAGTGCGGATGAAAACGTTCTTCAAGAGGAAGCGGAAGATGGCGAGGTAATACCGGCAGATAATTCAGAGGATGAAATTCTCCCGGAAGAACCGGCTGAGGGGGATGTGAATGAGGAAAACGTACCGGAAACTGAAATATTGAATGAGGACAACATTGCCGATGAGATCACTGCGCTGCCTCTGGATGATTCGGAATTGGCAAGCGATGAGGTTGTCCTGGTGGATGGCGAAGGAGAAACCTTGGATATGGCCTCTGAAGAAAGCCTGCAAACGATCTCCTCTGCGGATCCCTGGTGGATGGTTGGGCCCGTAAAATACGCTATTATTAAAACCGGGGGAACCTGTCCATCAGACACAACAGCAGGAGTGACTTGCTTTGAATCCGGAACGCCCATCAGCGCGGCACTAAGCTATATGGATACCAATAATCTGGTTCCGACAGATGGCATCCTGCATGTGGAACCGGATACGTATACCGAGACCGTAACGATTAATGGCGGCTCTGGCAACGGGTATCTGGCAAATTTGAAGGGATTGATCAGCGAGGGCAGTTCAAGCGATACAACTATTAACGGAAATGTGACTATTTCCAATACGCTGTTTGGCTTTACGATTAGCGGCTTCACGATTTTGGGCAAATTGGAATTGACTACCAATACCGGAACATTAACCATGACCGATTTGGATGTGTCCTCGACGACCAGTACCGGAATTTACATACCGGTTCACACTGGGGCGGTCAATATTGACCGCGTAAAATCCAGCAACAATAATAATTATGGGATATATCTAAATAATACCGCAGGCACCAATCCGATCACCATCACCAATAGTGAATTCAACCATAACGATAACGGGATCTCCAGCGATTATTGGGGAGGAATGCGGATCTACTCGAACAGCACCATCACGCTGAATGGTGTATCCGCTTCCCATAATGATGGCAACGGAGTCAGTCTGTTTGCGGTAAAAGGCACCACTGTTAAAAACAGTGTCTTCAATGATAACTTTTCTGATCCGATCGCATTAAACTTGGGTTTCGGATTGTATATCAACAATACCGATACCACCAATAATATCCTTTTGGAAAATGTGCAGGCGGATGGCAATGACAACAGCGGCATTCACATTATTTCATACGGAAAAGTAACCCTGAATAATGTCAATGCTTATAGCAATAGCACCGCTGCGGGGTACGACGGTATTTTTATCGATAATACGAACGGCGCCGGAACAATCACTATCAAGAATAGTTCTTCACGTGAGAGCGGTGGAAAAGGCTTTCACATTTTGTCAAACAAGAATGTTGCAGTCGACGGTATCGTTGCTACTGCTAATGATGAGGATGGCGTCTATATCGATAATTGCAATTACCAGATCGATCACTGTCAGGGTAACGGTACGGTAACCATTTCCGGCAAACTATTCAATCAATTTGTCGGCAACCATGAATACGGCTTGCATATTATTTCCGGCGGCGCGGTAACATTATCCTATTTTCAGGCCGATAATAATACCTATAGTGGCGTGTACATTGAAAACAACCTGGACAGAACCAGCGCAAATGTGACTGTTAATCTTAGCTACGTTCCCCCAGTGGGTGACTTCCTGAATTCAGGTTCAGGCAATTCCCAGAGCGGGATGCTCATCAATTCCAATGGGAATATTTTGCTGGATAAATGTGTCTTCAGCGGCAATTCCGGAATGGGAGCCCGCCTGGATAATGATTCAGTCGCCAGTGCCAAGACAGTCACCGTCAAAAATAGCAGCTTTTTCGATAATGTCACCGAGGGTTTATTGATCCTGTCCAAAGGTAATATTACCCTCTCAGACGTAGATGCTTACGAAAATTCAGCAGGCATGGGCGTTGAAATTGATAATCATCTAGGCACTGGAAAAGTTACCATTACCGGATCCGGTACAACCCAACATAATTACTCCGGCAATAACAATTACGGCCTGTATATTCTTTCGTCGGGTGTTGTGACCCTCAAAAACATCTATGCGGTCGGCAATATGGCCGGAATTCTTATTTCTAATACATATGTGGAGGGCCGCTCGGTGAGCATCACCAATGCGGACACATCCGAATCGGTTTCGGGAACAGGCTTGTCAATTAATTCAAATGGAGCCATCAACCTAACAGATGTCATTTCAAATGGCAGTTTGGTGGGAGATGGGGCGAGTATTAATAACAACGATGCCGCCAAAGCCCAGGTTGTCAAGATCACCCGTGCTCAGTTCAGTGGAAATTCCAATTCCCTCGGCCTTTCGATTTCCAGCCTCGGAACGATCACATTGAACAGCGTGCAAGCCAGTGGAAATGGAACCAACGGCGCCTGGATCAGCGCTTGTAATTATGATGGCGGCATCGCGGGCTGCAAATCCAGCGGAGGTGTTACTATCACCGGTACGGATAATGAATTCAGCAATAACGGGACGTACGGACTGTATATCTTCTCGCGCAGCAGTGTCACCATGAACAACATCACGGTGGATAACAACGGCGATTCCGGTCTGACCATTTACCACAGTTATGGTAACTGCAACGGAAATATCAGTCTGAATGCTTCCTCAGGACGTACGAATTCCTTCTCCAACAATGGAACATATGGCATTTACATTGAAAGCCTGGGGAACATCACGTTATCGCGATTCGATGCCATCAATAATGAAAATTACGGCTGCTATCTGTCCAACCAATCCGCTACAGCCGCACGCAGCGTGAGCGTTTCATACGCGATAATTAATGATACCCAGAATACCGGTTTGTGGATCTATTCTACTGGGAATGTTACCTTGACCGGGGTGCAGGCGCTGCGCAGCTCAAAGCATTTCTGGGAGATCGATGATAATGCTGGGCAAAACGTGCATGACCGCCTGCCATTTGAGCAGGCCTATGATGAGATCTGGTGGTTTGATGGCAGTAACGCGCAAGGTGTGACCATCGACTTGACCAGTACCTATTTCGATGCTTACCTGGAATTTTTCGACGAAGATTGGCACTTGCTGGATTGGGATGACAATGGTGGAAGCGGTAATGATGCGCAGATTAGTTACACTCTGCCCGCTGATGGAACCTATTACATCCGTGTCAGCAGCGCTGTGGCGCAAGAATATGGCGATTACGTTCTGAGCATTAATGGCAGTGGACCGGGTAATTCTTATAATAATTATTCCGGTATCTATATCGATAACCGTTACAATAACGGCACAGGCAGTGTAAAAATCAATGCGCCCAAAGACAGCTATGGTGTGGATGTCCGGGATAACAACTATACGGGTATCACCGTTTATTCCGAAGGCATACTCGCTTTTTCAGGATTAACTGCAAATTACAATGGCGGTTATTGGGGCGCATATATCCGCAACAACGGCGGAATTGGCAAATCCGTCACCATGAAGAATTGCAGTTTTGACAATAACGATGGCGAAGGGATTGACCTGGGCAGCGCAGGTGTGATTACCTGGTCTGGCGGTGGTGCGAGCGGGAACCTGGAAGATTATGGCGCTTACCTGGTGAATGTCGCCAGCTTGTCCAGCCTGCCGGTTAGCGTTTCCAATGCCGTCTTTGACAGCAATTACAACCAGGGGCTGGGTATAGGTTCACTGGGTGCGATCACACTCACTAATGTCAGCGCCAACAACAGCCAGATTTCGTATGGGGTTGCATTGAACAACTGTCAGGATTCTGGTGGTATTTGCCAGGGGAGCGGCAATGTCACGATTGGTGGAATATATGGAATGGTAAACTTCAACGATAACGCCACTTATGGATTGTTGGTGAATTCAAGGGGAAATATTTCGATAACCAATGCCAATGCCAGCAATAATGGCGTTTACGGTATGCGTTTGTATAACGATTATGACAACGCTACCGGCAATGTGACGATGAAAACCAGTTCAAAAAACACCACCAGTGATTGTTCGGATAATGGTAATAATGGGCTGGAGGTTTCATCGCGTGGAACGATTTCATTGTCAAAAATCAATGTTTTCAATAATAGCAGCAATGGCATCGAGGTTTACAATGGGGATGCTGTATCCCCCAAGAATGTAAATTTGACGCTTATCAAAAGCGGTGATAATAATAACTATGGTGTTTTTGTTTCTTCTGTGGGGGCTATCACCATCAGCTATATGGAAGACTTCGGTAACATCGGTTCCGGTATTTCTTTGAATAACAACACATCTGTGCTGCCCCAGAAAGTCACTGTTACGAGAACCAAAATAGACGGAAATACCAGCGGTAATGGTTTATATATTGGCAGTAAGGGTGACATCACGCTGAATAATGTGGTTACAACCAATAATAATTATGGCGCGTGGGTGTCAAATAACTGGGGTACCAACTCAAAGGTTACCGTCCTGGGCTCGATGGGAGAGAGCGTCTTCAGCAACAACACTGTTCATGGACTGCAAATAAACTCTCACGGTAATGTCAGCTTGAGCAAAGTGATTGCTGAAAGAAACGACAGCGATGGTATCTATGTAAGCACAAACGGAATACTAACCATTACAGATATGTGGCTGTCTCGCAACTTGGGTGATGGTTTATTTGCCATTGCGGACTTGGGCGCATCTATCAAGAATATGCAATCCTATAATAATGGTTCTGCGGTCAATGGAGATGGCCTGTTCTTAAGCATGAATATGGGTTCACTTGCCAAGATCCTCAACAGTGCTTTTGCCGGAAATTATGGCAATGGTATTGATGTGGCAGGCGACCCCAACCCGGTTCTGACAGGCACATGTTACTATGGCAATGATGCCGATAATACCGGCGACGCAAATCTTTTGATCCATTAAAATGTCAGTTAAGCCAATACAGGGCGCACGCGCGTGCGCCCTGTGTGCATTAACCAATAAGAGAGATTGCGATCTGAACGCTTGCTCTTAGCTTTTCGGTAGGAAACGTCGGGTGTCGCAGCGGCAATCCCTTTTCATCTTTCATCTAAAAGCCATGATGAATCGTGTGTTGAAATTGTCCGGAATTTCTTCGCGCAATATCTGTGTGCATCAAATATATAGAAAATGTTTTACCTTTTTCTGTGTTTATCTGTGGCAAAAATAACTACCAAAGTCATGGTAGAATTGCGGTTCGACGCGTTGTACCCTTCGCGTTAGAAAAATTCTGAAAGAGAAAGGGCTTGACCAATGAAAGTAATGCTAATGAAGGACGTCTACAACCTGGGACGTGCCGGAGAAGTAAAAAAGGTAGCCGACGGCTACGCGCGAAATTTCCTGATTCCTCAAAGACTGGCAGTACCTGCCTCCGTGGGCGCCTTACGCCAAATTGAAAAGATCCAGGCTGCCGCAGCCAAACAACGCGAACTAATGAATGAAGAAATGAGCGGTTTGGCTGAACAGATCAAAGCTTTGGAACTGACTTTCAAAGCCAAAGTCGGTGAGACCGGCAAGCTGTACGGTTCCATCACCCAGCAGGCAATTATTGACGCAGTCAACGAGAAATTAAACAGCAACCTTGACCGCCACCTGTTGGAATCCGAACCGCTGCGTGAAGTGGGTGAGCACATGGTGCGCATCCGCCTGACGTTTGACCTGGTTCCCGAACTCAAAGTGATTATTGAGAGCGACGAGGAAAAGAAGGAAGATAAAGCCCCCGGACGCAAATCAACTAAAAAAGTTGAAGAAACCCCGGAAGAACAACCCGAAGCAGTCGTTGAAGTAGAAGAAGCGGTTGAAGAATCGGTGGAAGAAACAGAAACCGATACACCGGCTGAAGAAGAAGCCTAATCATTCACGACCTTGACCGCCGGCCTGTTCTTTAGAAATCAGGCCGGCGTTTTTACCTATTTCCTTTATAATCTGAAGCAATGAAACCAACCGTAGGGCAGCAATTGCAGCATGCGCGCAATCAAGCCGGCATCAGCCTGGATGATGCTGCGCATGAATTACATATCCGCGCCCATTACCTCCAAAACCTGGAAGACGATCACCCTGAACTGCTGAATTCAGCCGCGCAGGCGCGTGGTTTCCTGCGCCTATATGCCGAATTCCTGGGTTTATCCTATGCGGACCTGTTGGCGTTGTGGGAAGCCCCCGCAGCGGAACCGCCGGCGGAGTTGGCTGCCCAAGCAGGACCTCTTGCGGAAAGTGAACCGAAATCACCTTTGAGCTGGTTGAAAAAGCTGCTCCCCGAAAGACCGGCAGAGCCTGAATTAACCATTCGACCTCCTGCGGACGAACCAGACCATTTGGCAGACGAACCTGTGATGACGGATGATGCCGAGGATGTTCGATCTGAAGCCGACCTACCCGCGCCGATATCTGAATCCATTTCAGTGGAAGAAGGAAGCACTCCTGCTCCCGAATTGCCGGCTGATATTGAGTTGGACGGGAGTCAACCCTCAGACCAGGCACACCAAAGCCAAATTTCTTCTGATGAAATTTCCACCAGCGAAATATCTGTTGGTGAAATTCCTGCTGCGGAACCACTTGAGGATAAACTTCCTGCCGGTATCAAAGGAGTCTTACTACAAGCTGTACGTTGGCTGGCTGCCTTTGGACATAAAATCAGCAACCTTTTGCCTCTCCTGAAGGGGCGCCAAAATGCCGCGGATAGTGGTGAAGAGGGCGCCGGACAAATAACTTCGCTTAAGAATCTCCCACCACAGACTTCCCAGGACATCTTCAACCAGATTGGCACCATGCTGCAAACCCGCCGCAAGGCCATGGAGTTGAGCCTGGCGGACATCGAGAATTTCACCAACCTGAAACGCGCATTTCTGATTGCTCTGGAAGAAGGTCATTACGATGTACTGCCCTCCACAGTTCAGGGCCGCGGAATGCTCAATAATTACGCCCAATTCCTCGGAATGGAAGAGACAACGCTGATGGATCTCTTCAGCCAGGCATTGCAGCTGCAGCGCGAAGAACGGCTGCGCCCGCAGCGCAAGGCTGAAAAACCGGCTGTCTCGGTCAATGTCAACCTGCCGGAGCGCTGGCGCAAGATCATCAATCCCGATCTGATTATCGGCAGCATCCTGATTATCGGGTTGTTCGTCTTTATCATTTGGGGCGCTACCCAGGTTTTCAGCCACAGCGGCGGAGGACCGACCGAAGCGCCTTCAATTTCCGAAATACTGCAAACCACACCCAGCGAATCACCGGCACCGAACCTGGCGCAAACCGAACAGGCTGAGAGCACCGCGGCGGCCGAAGAGGTCACGCCACTCCCCGGTGTGGCTGTAGTGGAAGCTACCCCCACTATCGTGGCCACCGTCAATACCGCTCCTTTGCAGGTAGTCATCATCGCGCATGACCGCGCTTTCCTGCGCGTGACAGTAGACGGCGTGGAAACTTTCAACGGACGTGTGGTTCCTAATAATGTATATACTTATTCCGGAAATGTCAGCGTCAAACTGCTGACCGGCAACGCGTCTGCGCTGGAAGTCTATTTCAACCAGGATTACGTTGGAAATTTGGGGGATGTGGGCGAAGTGGTCAACATAGATTTCACCCTGGATGGATTGATCACGCCGACGCCCGCAGCGACGCAAACCCCGACGCTGGAACTGCCCACGCCTGAAGCCGTTGCGACCGAAGCGGCCCCTGCCGAATAGAGCACCCTACTGTTCTTCCAATAACCCCAATTTAGACGCCAATAATACCGCCTGCGCGCTGGAGCTGGCCCCCAGCCTTTGGCGCGCCTGCTGCAGGTGCCAGCGTACCATGCGTACGGAAATGCCCAGTTGGTGAGCGGCGGCTTGTGCGGTTAAACCTTCAGCCGTCAACTGCAGGCAGGCTTTCTGGCGCGCGGTGAGAAGGGGAGTGTTTCGTGTGTTCGCGTTGTTTGCCATGATGAAGAACATGCTTTCAGGCGGATGGTGCCAATCGGCGCTGGTTAGCATGTAAAATAGAACAAACGTACTATATTAGTATAGACCGGCACTTTGTTCCGGCAAGGGGGAGATCCGGCGGGATATTACGTGTAGGGAAATTGATGGCTGAGCGCCTGCCCAGAGCGTAGCGTGGGGTGTCGAAGCCATCAATTTCCCTTTTTTACAAGCACTGCCCAAAGCGCTTACTCTGAATTTCTGCCTAGAGCACTTGTCCTGAGTTTGTCGATCGCGCCTGCCCTGAGCTTGCCCAAGGGAAGCAACCCCTTGGGGGAAGGAAAGCGTGGGGTGCCGAAGCCTAACGACTTTCTTTTTATGATTGTTATGATTTCAGCGACGCCTCGATGATCTCGGCGGCATAATCGAAATGGTTGAAGGCCGGCATCAGGTAGATACCCTGCGATACGGTGCGCAATTGGGCGATCAATTCAATCGCCAGGCGGATGCCCTCACGTGCGCCGTTCTCACCGGCTGCCTGCATCAGTTCATGCACCGGTTGGGGAATGTCGATGCCCGGTACTTCCTGCTGCAGAAAAGCCGCGTGGCGGGCCGAAGCCAGAGGCAGCACGCCGGCCAGGATGGGCAGGGGGAAATCGTATCCGGCAATCTCCCGATAACCTTTCAAAAATTTCTCGACCGGTTCTTTGGAATAGAGCGGTTGGGTCAGCACGAAATCAGCGCCGCCTTCGATCTTGCGGTTGATAACTTTAACCTCTCGTGCCAGGTCGGGCGAGGTCAGGTTGAGCGCGCAGCCTACAAAGAAACTGGTGGGTTGGCCGATGTCGCTGCCGGAGTGATCCACGCCGGTGTTAAAGCCCTGTTTGATCAGCTTAATCAGCCCGGAAGGCGCCAGGTCGTAGTTGTCCATAGCATCCGGATAGTCGCCGATGGCGGTCGGGTCGCCCATCACCACGAACACGTTGCGCACATCCAGGGCATGCGCCGCCAGCAGATCGCCCTGTACGCGCAGCAGGTTGCGTCCGCGCGTGGGGAAGTGCAGGGTCGTTTCGATCTTGGCTTTTTTCTGTACCAGGCTGCACACCGCCCAGGGGCTCATGCGCATGCGCGCCATGGGGCTGTCGGCTACGTTGATCACATCTGCCCCGGCTTCCGCCAGCAGGCTGGCGCCGGCCAGGACCTTATGCGTGGAAAGTCCGCGCGGCGGGTCCATTTCCACGGCGAAGACGAACTTGCCCTTGGCCAATTTTTGCGCCAGCAGGGTGGGCTTTTGGGTTTCCGGCACTTCTGTTTCAATGCTTGCTTCTGTTTCTACCTGCCCATTGATCTCGGTGATGGTCGTGCTGTCCAGCGCCTGGCGCATGGCGGCGATGTGTTCGGGTGTGGTGCCGCAGCAGCCGCCCATCACGCTGGCGCCCGCGCGCCAGAAGGACAGGGCGTAATCGCTGAAATAATCGGCGGTGGCCGGGTAGAAAATACGCCCGCCGTTTTGTTCCGGCCAACCGGCATTGGGTTTGACCCAATATTTCCCTTCGGGAAAGGCGCGATGCATTTCTTTCAGGATGCGCAGCAGCTGGTTGGGGCCGCCGGAGCAGTTGATGCCGATCACGTCCGCGCCAAAATCAGCCAGGTTGCGCGCTACCTTGCGCGGGCTGTCGCCCAACAGGGTGCGATCATCGCGCGTGAAGGTCATGGAGGCCACGATGGAGATGTCGTTGGAGAGTTCGCGCGCGGCAGTCAACGCTTCGCGCAATTCATACAGGTCGGTCATGGTTTCAATCACCAGCAAATCCACATCCGCGTTCAACAGCACTTCAATCTGTTCGCGGAAAGCCTTGCGGGCGTCTTCCGGCTGGACACGCCCAAAGGGCGCCAGCGGAATACCCAGCGGGCCCACATCGCCGGCAATCAGCACTTCCTTAAAACTGGCCAGCACTACCCGGCGCGCCAGATCGACCCCGGCCGTGTTGATGGTTTCCAGTTGATCCAGCATGCCGTGGCGGCCAAGCTTGTAGCGGTTGGCGCCGAAGGTATTGGTCAGGATGATTTGCGAACCGGCTTCAATATAGGCGTGGTGGATGTCCGCCACCAGGCTGGGCTTGGTCAGGTTGAGTTCATCGAAGCACTTGTTGAAACTGACTCCTTTTTCGTGCAGCAGCGTACCCATGGCGCCGTCAGCCAGGGCCGGTTTTCCGGCAGTGAGTAGTTCTTGGAAGGTTGTTTTTGTCATGATTGCCTCATTCTGTTTTTACCTGAAAATACGACGCCTGCGGGTGGTGCAAGACCAGCGCGGCGGTGGTGTATTCGGGGATGAATTGGTAGGCCGAAGTCATCTGCAGGCCCAGTTCTTCACGCGCGGGCAGCAGCTTGAAGACCAGCTCGTGCTGGCTCAAGTCCGGGATGGCCGGATAGCCCCACGAATAGCGTTTGCCCTGGCGCGCGCTCAACCCCAACTCATTGCGGATATGGTCGTGCATATATTCCGCGGCAGTTTCGGTGAGCTGCACCGCCAGCCCATGAGTGAAGAAACTTTCGGTGAAATCGTCGGCGGTATGCAGCGCCTGCACGTGCTCAGCCGCGCCACGGCCCAGGGTGACGATTTGGAAGATGGCCAGGTCGCGCTGTCCGCTGTTAACCGGTCGGAAGTAATCGCTCAGGCACAAGCCTTTATCTTCCGTTTGGCGCGGGAGGTGGAAACGCAGGGTCTCTTCACTGCTGTCCGGCAGCGGGCGGAAGACGATCAGGTCGTCGCCCTCGGCCTGGCAGGGGAAGTAGCCATAGGCTGCGCTGGCGTTCAGCCAGCCGTCCCGCAGAGCTTCCGCCTGCATGCTTTCCAACCGTTGGGTGAAGTCGTGCTGGTATTTCTCCCACTTTTCACCTTTGGCGTTCTTCACGCCCCACGAAATGCGGAATAAAGCGCTGCGGTTCAGCCGCTCGAAGAGTTTATCCAGCGGCAGGGAGGGCAGCACGCGCGCGCCCTGGAAGGGCGCTGCGGGAATATCGGCGGCTGGAATAACCGCGTGGCGGATGGCTGCTGCCGGTTTAATAGTCTGCGGGTTGGCATTCTTTCCATTATTTTTATCGATTGGGATTTCTTCCGGTTTCTGACCGGTTTTGGCCTGATCCAGCGCTTTGAGCGCCGCGAAGGCGTCCGGGCAGTAATATACGCCGCCGGCGTAAGCACGCCCGTCCTTATGGCCGATACGCTCGGCGAATTCCGGGTTGACGGCCGCGCCGCCGATCAGAACCGGCAGGCGCAGATCCTGTTCCCGCAAAGCTTCCACCACCAGCGGCATTTGCTGGCTGGTGCTGACCAGCAGGGCGCTCAGCCCGATCGCGTCAGCTTTCTGTTCAACAGCCTGCCGCACGATGGTCTCGACCGGCACCTGCTTGCCCAGGTCGATCACGTCGTAACCGTTATTGGACAGGATGGTCTTGACCAGATTCTTGCCGATGTCGTGCACGTCGCCATAGACGGTCGCCAGGATCAGGCGGCCTTTGGCAGCCGAGGCATCTTTCTCCAGGTATTGTTCCAGGTGGTTGCTGGCCGCGCGCATCAGCTCGGCGGATTGCAGCACAAAGGGCAGGATCAACTCGCCGCGGCCGAATTGTTCGCCGATTTCCTGCATGGCCGGCAGCAACACTTCGTTGATCAGGCGCAGCGCAGCCTTATGGGGAATATTGCTGCTGGCCTGGATGGCCTCGTCCAGATCCGCGATCAGCCCGTCTTTCTTGCGGGTCAGGATGCGCTTGCGGATGCGTTCGTCCACCGGCAGCGCGTCCAGCGCGGCGTTCTGGTTGATTTGCTCATCTTCTTTGATGTCCAGGAAGTAACTGGTGTAATCGGCCAGCGCCTGCGAATGGCGGTTGAAGAGCAGGTCTTCCGCCAATTGTTTTTCGTGTTCGTCCAGCGCGCTGTAGGCTTTGAATTGGGCCGGGTTGAGGATGGCCATGTCCAGACCGGCCTGGACGCTGTGATACAGCATGACGGTGTTCAGCACCGCGCGCGCGGGCGGGTTCAATCCAAAGGAAATATTGCTCAAACCCAGCGAAGTTAAGACGCCCGGCAGCTCGTGCTTGATGGCGCGGATGGCGTCCAGCGTTTGGATGCCCGCGTCCAGCGTCTCTGTGCTGCCGCTGGCTAACGTGAAGGTTAGTGGATCGAATACCAGGTCCTGGGGCTTGAATTCAAATTCTTCCACGGCCAATTGGTAGATACGTCTGGCAACCGCCAGCTTTTCTTCGGCGGTTTTAGCCATGCCGTTCTCGTCGATGGTCAGGGCAATCAGCGCGGCGTTGTGTTCGCGCGCCAGCTTCATGATGCGCCGGGCTTTCTCTTCGCCCGCTTCCAGATGCACCGAATTAATCAGGCAGCGTCCCGGAGCGGCTTTCAACCCGCTTTCCAGTACCTGTGGGACAGTGCTGTCGATCACCAGCGGCGCGTTGATCTGCGCGCTCAATAGTGTGGCAAGCTGCTGCATGCGCTCGCTTTCACGTTCATCCTCGGTCAGCGCGGTGCAGATGTCCAGCGCGTGCGCGCCGTTCTCCACCTGTTCGGCCGCCAGACGCGCGGCGCTGTCGTAGTCGTCTGCCAGCATCAGGCGTTTGAAGGCGCGGCTGCCCTGCGTGTTGAGGCGCTCGCCGATGATGAAGGGCGCCGGTTCCTGCTGCATGGCGCAGGCTTGAAAAGCGGAGGAAAGCGTCGCAATGGGTTCAGGCTGGCGCTCTTTTTGTTGGGTATTTTTCAAACGCTCGATCAGCAAGCGCAGGTGTTCGACGCCGGTGCCGCAGCAGCCGCCCACCACGTTCACGCCCAGGTCGGACACGAAGGCCGAGACTTGTTCGGCAAAGTCCTGGGGGCTCAGCGGGTAGGTTGCGCCGCCTTCGCTGTTGATAGGCATACCGGCGTTGGGCTTGACCGAAACCGGCAGCTGTGCGTGCGCGGTCAGGTAAGCGAGCGGCGCGCGCATGTGCTCCGGACCGGTCGAGCAGTTCAGGCCGATCACGTGGATGCCCATGCCTTCCAGGATGGACAGCACAGCCTGAATGTCGGTGCCCAGCAGCATGCGCCCGTTGGTGTCCAGTGTCACCTGAGCCTGGATGGGCAGAACTTTACCGCATTCGGCAAAAGCCTTATGGATGCCGACGATGGCGGCTTTTACTTCCAGAATGTCCTGCTGGGTTTCCAGCAGCATGAAATCGGCGCCGCCTTCGATCAGGTACAGGGCCTGCTCGCGGAAGATGTCGCTGGCGGTGTCGAAATCCATCGGCGCCTCGTCCGGGTTGCGCAGTGAGAGCAGCTTGCCGGTTGGGCCCATGGCGCCGGCCACGAAGCGCGGGCGCCCGTCGCGAGCGTATTCGTCCGCCAGGCGGCGCGCCAGGCGCGCGGCGGCCAGGTTGATGGCGCCGGTCTGCTCCTGCAAACCGAACTCCGCCAGGGTTTGGCGGTTGGAGCGGAAAGTGTTGCTTTCAATGATGTCCACACCCGTATCCAGGAAGCTGCGGTGTACTTTTTCCACAGCCTGGGGATAAGTCACCGACAGGTAGTCGTTGCAGCCGTTGAACTGTTCTCCGCCGAAGTGTTGGCTGGTCAGGTGCTGCGTGGCCAGGTTGGTGCCCATGGCGCCGTCCATGACCAGCACGCGTTCCTGCATGGCTGCCAGATAAGAAGATTGGATACGGTTGTCGATTTTCAAATTTCAGTCCTTACAACAGAGATAAAAAAAACCTCTCCGGTGGATGAGAGGTTCACGCGCGGTACTCTCATCTTCCAGAATCAGCCAACGGTTCTGCCGGATTTGGCACCTGCAGCAAGCTGCGGTTGCCGAGGTATCAGCGGGCCGGTCCCTCCACCTCTCTTGATGAGTCTTGTTAATGGTACGAATTAGCGGCAATGTTACCATAAAAGTAAACAGCGGACAAACAAGATTGGCGCGTTCGAATGAGGAAAAAAGATACGATTTGGATGAATCCTGCTGTGAGAGTAAAATGAACTCTCGTAACTTTAGAATTTGGGAGTGTACATGAAAATCAACGCGGTCATCTTCGACATGGATGGCGTCATCTTCGACACGGAAAAACTGGCCAAGGAATCCTGGCGTTTGGTCGCAAAGGAATTCGGCGTCCCGGTCGGAGAAGACTTTATGACCATGCTGCTGGGCATGAGCCACACCGGCATCCTGGACGTGTATGCCAAATACTTTGGCGATTATGAACTGGGATGCAAAATTTACAACTGGCGCAAAGCCTTTATGAACGACACTATCGAACAGAACGGCGTTCCGGTTAAGCAAGGCGTGCGCGAACTGTTTGCTTATCTGAAAGAAGCTGATTTGCCTATGGCGCTGGCTACTTCCAGTTATAGGCCGAACGTTGAGCGCCTGTTCCGCGTGACCGGGCTGGAGAATCCCTTCAGTGTGGTAGTGACCGGCGATACGCTGGAACACAGCAAGCCCGACCCGGAGATCTTCCTGCGCGCGGCGAAAGGGCTGAACGTGCCCATCAACGAATGTTTGATCATCGAGGACTCTTTCAACGGCATCATCGGCGGCAGCGCGGCCGGCGCAATCACGGTCATGGTGCCGGATATGGTGCAGCCCACGCCCGAGGTGCGCGCCAGGGCTTACGCGATTTGCGACTCGCTTTTGGATATTATCCCCTTGATTAAAGAGATCAACCAGGGAAAATAGCGCTTCAAGCGCCGTAGTTGGCGATGGAGACGAAGCGCGCGTTGGTCAGCTTGGCCAGGTCTTTGGGTGCCAGTCGGATTTGCAGGCCCCACCGCCCGCCGGAGATCAGCATGGCCTCCAGCGTTTCGGCGGAGCTGTCGATCAGCACCTGAAAGCCCTTGTTGAGCAGCGCCAGCGGCGAGATGCCGCCGGCTCGCAGGCCGGTCAGCGCTTCGGCTTCCGCCTGGCTGGTGACGTGCACCTTCTTCTCTTTCAGCGCGGCCGCCAGGGCCTTGTTGTCGACCTCGCTGGTGGCGGGCACCAGCGCCAAAATGGGCTTGCCACCCTTTTCGCGCCGGGCAACGATGGTCTTGAATACCGTTTCGGGAGGTATTTCTAACAAATCGGCCACTTCCAGGGCACTTAATTTCTGTACGGGTACATCCAGCGCGGTAAAGGGCACTTTGCGCGCTTCCAACATGCGGGTAACGTTATTGGCGGTCATAGGCTTTTCCTCAGTGATGCGCGGCACTGCTGGCCGAAGCGGCGTCGGACTGGTTCAGCACCATCAGGTAGAAACCCAGGTTGATCATCATGGAGAATTCCTGGTTGGTGATGCGGCTGCTCTCAACGGTCACATTGGCCTGCATGCACATAAATTCCGTAATGTGGCGTTCTTCCGTGCCCTGGTCGAAGCTGAGCACGGCCGCGCCGCTCTTGTCGATAAAACGCCAGCGCGTATGCCAGAAATTGACGGGTTCCCAGCCGAAAGGACGCCCGTCCAAAAGCTGCAGCGTACCGCCCCCAAACAGCTTGGGGTGGTATAGGGCGTAATCGCTTTCCGCTTCGGGGTGCCGCACGGTCACGTGCGGGTTGAGGAAGCCCAGGCGTTTGAAGGACCAATCCTGGATGGGATTGCGGGCGACAGCCAGCGTGCCCCACAACGAACGGAACTCCAGCGTGCCGAATTGCTCCGGCCCGCGGGTTAGCTCAAAATAACGCACCATCGACTTGGGTTGGCTCCAGACTAACTGGTCTCCGGCTTTTGTAGCGAATTCCTGCATCTTGCCCTCTGAATTACTTATCTTCCCCGTGATACAGGGCTTTGACCTGTTCTACGGCGTGGTACGAGGAGCGCACCAGCGGCTGGCTTTCCACCCAGCCAAAGCCGATCTCCTCGCCGTAAGCTTTCAATTCCGCGAACTCCTCCAGCGTGTAGTAGCGCTTGATGGGCAGGTGCTTGCGGCTGGGCTGCAGGTACTGCCCGATGGTGAGGATGTCCACGCCCCATTCACGCAGCATGCGCATGACCGCGCGTACTTCGTCCAGCGTCTCACCCAGTCCCAGCATGATGCCGGACTTGGTCAACACGCGCTTGTCCATTTTCTTGGCGTTGGTCAGCACCGCCCGCGACCATTCCAGCCGGTCGGAGGGCTGCACGCGCGCGAACAGGCGCGGCACAGTTTCCAGGTTGTGGTTGAGGATCTCCGGGCGCGCGTCCATAACGATGCGCAGCGCTTCCTCGTCCCCGCGGAAATCGGGGATGAGCACCTCGACCGAGCAGCCCGGCTGCAGGGCGTGGATGCGCTCGATCACGGCCGCGAAGATGCGCGCGCCGCCCAGGTTGTCGTCGTCGCGGTCCACGCTGGTGATGACGGCGTGTTTCAGGTCCATGGCCTTGACCGCCTGGGCCACGCGTTCGGGCTCGTCCCAGTCGATGGCTTGCGGTTTGCCGTGCTTGATGTCGCAGAACCCGCAGCGGCGCGTGCACACGTCGCCCAGGATCAGGAAGGTGGCGGTGCCGCTGCCCCAGCATTCGCCCATGTTCGGGCAGCCGGCTTCTTCGCACACGGTGTGCAGCTCTTTGCTGCGCATCATGTCCTTCAGCCAATCGTAAGTATCGCCGGAAGGCGCGCCGACCTTGATCCAGTCCGGTCGCCTGCGCGGCGTGGTATCCATTTGGGCGGGGTTGACCCGCTCGCGGGTGGGTGGTTTGTTCATCTTGACTCCTTTTGTGATTATAACCTCTTGGAAATTGTTTTTCTTAACCACGGATGAACACAGATAAAAACTGCAAGGCTTTTTATAATTGATTCACACAGATACCACCTCCAATGTCATTCTGAGTGGACGCCTGCCCTGGGCTTGTTGATGGGAAGTCCGCGTGAGGATCTCGGTTAAAGAAAACAACCCCAGATAAACACAAATGAAAAACTAGATGATTTTATATTTGATTCACACAGATATCGCTTCCAATGTCATTCTGAGCGATAGCGATCGCAAAGCACTCCCTCGGGGAGAGAATCTCGGCCAAAATTCAAATATTTTTTTCCAGCCGAGATCCTCACGCTCGCTGCGCTCACTCAGGATGACACCCTTCTCATTCTTGTGTCATTCCGAGCACAGCGAGCGCGCTGCATCCTCTTTGGAGGATCGCGTAGCACTCCCTTGGGGAGGGAATCTTGGCCGCAATGAGAATTCTGTATGTGAGCCGGGATCCTTCGCTCACGATACTCTCACAGGATGACGCTGGATTGTTCGAGTGACAGTGATTGGCTTTCATCTGTGTGTATTAATTATTAAATTATTTGCTTTTATATCTGTGTTTATCTGTGGTTAAATTAGTCTATGCTTTATATCGTAGCAACCCCCATTGGCAATTTAGGCGACATCAGCCTGCGCGCGCTGGAAACCCTGCGCAGCGTAGACGTGGTGGCCAGCGAGGACACCCGCAAGACCGGCATCATGCTCAAGCACTTCGAAATCAGCAAGCCGCAGGTCTCTTTTTACGAACAGAACGAGAAGAAACACCTGCCCAAGCTGATCGGCATGCTGCAGGCCGGGCAGAATGTGGCCCTGGTCAGCAACGCCGGCACGCCGGGCGTCTCCGACCCGGGCTTCACCCTTGTGCGCGCCGCCCTGGAAGCCGGCATCGAGATTACGGCCGTGCCCGGGCCCAGCGCGCTCATCATGGCGCTGGTGCTTTCCGGACTGCCAGTGCATTCCTTTACGTTTCGAGGCTTCCCGCCGCGCAAATCCGGCGCCCGCTGCCGCTTCTTCGCGGTTGACCAGGATTCGCCCCATACGCTGATTTTTTACGAAAGCCCCTACCGCATGGCCGCCTTTTTGGAGGACGCGCTATCGGTGTACGGCGACCGCCCGGCGGCGGCGGCCAACGACCTGACCAAGAAGTTCGAGGAAGTGCGCCGCGGTACGCTCTCGGAGCTGGCCGCGTATTACGCCTCGCTTGAGAAGGTGCTGGGGGAGTATACGGTGGTCATTGCGGGTAAGGAAGATTAACCCAAAGCAAAACAGAATCGCCTACATAATGTCATCGAGTCGATCTTGTCTGGCATTTTTATCTAACCACAGATGGACACAGATAAAAACAAAACCATTTCTATAAATTGATACACACAGATAACGTTGTCTACAATCATTCCTCTCTAGTGTCATCCTGAGCCCGCGCTTGCCCTGAGCTTGTCGAAGGGAAGCGGGCGTAAGGATCTCGGCTGGCAATCAAGTTTTTCATTTTGACCGAGATTCCCTCCCCGAAGGAGTGCTTCGCGATCCTCCAAAGAGGATGCTGCGCGATCACTACGTTCGGAATGACAAAAGAGTTGTATCTGTGTTTATCCAGATTAAAATCAGGTTATTGGTTAAATCTGTGTCCATCTGTGGTTAATAAAAAATGCTCCCTTCGATGACCTAGGGAGCAATGCCTTTTAAACCGGCGAGAACTTGGTGCCGATGTCGTAGAAATCCTCATTTTCAGCCTTCTTGAGGGAATTCACCACCCAATAGGTTACTGGCGTGAACAGCACCTCGATGCCGGTCTTGAACAGGTAATTGGTCAGCGACAGGCTGACGAAAGCCTCCCAGGGGAACACGCCCGCCAGGCTGGCGATGGCGATGAACACCACCGAATCGACCGCTTCGCCCACCAGCGTACTGCCAATGGTGCGCGTCCACAGCCACTTGCCCTTTGTCAGCACCTTCATGACCGCCAGGATGACCGAGTTGCTGAATTCGCCCATCAGGTAAGCCGTCAGGCTGGCGGCCACCAGCCCGAAGGAACTCATGCCGCCCAGGATAGCATTGTAAGCAGCTTGCCCGGCGTAACCCTCCCAGGCAGCCTCGCCCGGCAGGCGCTGCACCAACGCCAGCGCCGCCGCGCTCAGGGCCAGCGCCCCAAAGCCGGTCCAGATCACGCGCCGTGAGCGCTTGAAGCCGTATACTTCGGTCAACACGTCTCCGAAAATGTAGGAGATGGGAAAGAGCAGCGTGCCGCCGTCGAAGGACAAGCGCACGCCGAACAGCGACACACCCCAGTCGATAATCTTGGCAGAAGATGAAATGTTGCTGGTGATCAGCACGGTCACGAACAAGGCCATCACCAGATCAAAGTAGCGGTAGCTTTTTTGCGCCGTGGTTTTTAGAGTCGTTTTATTTTCAGGCATAGGTATAATTCCTGTATCACATATCCTTAAAAAGATTATAAGCATTTGTCATGAGTATCCAACGATTTTTCCTTCCGCAGTCCAGTTTCGGCTCCGGGCAGATCAGCCTGCCGGAGTCCGTGCAGCATCAATTGAAAAGCGTACTGCGCATGGGAGCGGGTGAACAGGTCATCGTGCTTGACCCGCAGGGGATGGAATACCGCCTGGAGCTGGTGCTTGCTCCGGAGGGCAATTTTACCGGAAAAATCCTTTCTCAGGCTATGAATTGCGCCGAGGCGTACACACGCATTACCTTATGCTTGCCGCTCACCCAGCGCGAGAAGTTCGAATGGGTGCTGCAGAAGGGCACTGAGGCGGGTGTGGCGGCCTTTCAACCGCTGGTCACGCAGCGTTCGCTGGTGCAGGACGGCACGTTGGTTGAAAAGAAACGCGCGCGTTGGGAGGCAATCATAAAAGAAGCCGCCGAGCAGTGCGGGCGCGGCTGTCTACCGGATCTGAAAGAAACCTTGACGCTCAAAGCAGCGCTGGAAAGTCTGCCGGAAACGCATGATCGCTCCCTGGCGGCTTGTGTGGACGAGCGGCAAATTGGTCTGGAGAATGCCTTGGCGGGTTTCGCGCCGGGCGATGCTTTGGCTGTGTTCATTGGCCCGGAGGGCGGTTTTGATCCTGCCGAAGTAGAAGCCATGCGCGCGGTGGGCGTGCAGCCATTTTCGCTGGGCGCGCGCGTCCTGCGCATGGAAACGGCTGCCATCCTGATACCGGCTTTGATCCTGTATCAATTGGGGGAAATGCGGCCTAAGGAAACAGAATAATTCCCGTGCCAACCCCTTTTTTATTTTAAAACATCGACCAAAAAACTTTGTACCTGATCCAGGTACCAATCTGGTTCGCCTATGTGAATGGCGTGTCCGGAATCCACTTTCGCGTAGCGCGCATCCGGTACCAGCGCGCGTATGCGTTCCACGTCGTTAGCGTCCATGGCGCCCAGTAATCCCCAGTTCTCGTCGCGCGACCAGTTGGCCTGCATTAGCAGTATCGGGCAGGCCACTTTCTTTAACGCGTCCTCGGGGTCGAAACCGGCGCTTAAGCGCCCGTCAATGGTAGCCACCGAAAAATCTACATCGTATTCCATGAAGAATTTAACGCCCACGCGCTGTTCGTAGGGCACGCAGGGCATGTCGTAGGGATGGCGCGGCTTCAACTTGCGGCTGAGGGCTATCCAGCCCACCAGCGCTTTGGCCACCGGCATGGGGATCAGCAGCAGTGCTGCTTGTCCCTCCTTGGGGATGCCCATGTGCGAGAAATAGGCCAGCAGGTCGCGCCCCTGCGGCCCGCCCAGCGCGTCGATGGCAGTTTGGAACATATAGGTCATGTAACGTTCTTCTGAAATGCGCGGCCACAAGGAGGAAAACATGGGCGGGTCTTCGGAGATGACCGCCCGCACGGAATCCGGCGCGTAGGCGCCCAGCCATACGGCCAGCACTGCGCCGGAGGATAGACCGGATACGACCGCCGGTTCCCCCACCACTTTTTCGAGGAAGGTTTTCAGGTCCTGCCCGCAAATGTTATAGGAGTATTGCCCCGGTGTACGCGCTGATTTGCCGTGTCCGCGCAGGTCCACCGAGAAGACGTGATAACGCTTGGCGAGTTCCGGCATGACCAGTTTGTAGCCTTGCCAGGATTCCATTTGCCCGGGGATCAGCAGGAAAGCCGGACCGTTATCCGGCCCCTCCACGTAATTCAGGCTGACCTTCCCGGTGTTGAATAGTTTTTCGCTGAAACCATCGGGCAGGCCATCCACACTGACCTTGGGCGGCAGGTAGAATAGCCCGGCCAGAACGAACAAAATGGCCATGAGGACGATCAGATTGATCAAAAGGATATTCATTTTTTCTCTTTAACAAACTTATTTCTTGATTATTTCTTCCAACGCTGCCACATGCGCTCGAAAGGCACGCCGCCCTGCGCTGGTAGCGCTGACGAAAGTGCGCGGTTTGCGTTCCACAAAAGTTTTAGTCACCGCGATGTAACCGGCTTCTTCCAGTTTGTGCAGGTGCGCGCCCAGGTTGCCGTCGGTGACCTCCAATAGATCGCGTAGGGCGGTGAAATCGACTTCGTTATCAGTGTCCAGGGTAGTCAGGGCGGCCATGATGCGTAGGCGCACCGACTGGTGGATGATCTCGTTTAGTTCAGCCATGACCTACCACTTCCAGTGGATGATTAAGCCCAACAGGATCATCGGTCCGCCCACCAACACGGCCATCCATAGGTAGAAATACGCCGGCATCAGGAAATACCCGGCCAGGGCCAGCGCGCCGATCGGCAGTGTCCACCATCCATAGGAGAAGGAGAATACCAGACTCATGGCTGCTTGGCCCACCAGTACGAACAGGATGATGATCAGGGTAAACTGCTTACCGTCGATGGGTTGGGCAACGGCGATCACCCCTATGCAGAACAGCGCCAGCAGCACCCAGAACAAGCCGATGCGCCGGCCATACATGCCGGTCAGCGGTCCCTGCACGTGCTTGCTCACGCGCAGGCCGGCCGAGATGGACAAGGCGCTGCCCAGCAGACTGACAGCGGCCCATACATAGACGGCCTGTGAACCGGGCAGGAATTGGTTCGCCAGGAACCCGACCAGCCAGATCATGCCGGTGTAGATTAAAAAGATGTAGGCCCCGCTGCTGGAAATCGTGTGGCGCGTGCGGCGCGTCATTTTTTGAATGGCGGCCAGGGCTTCTTCGGCTTCAGATGGTGAAATATTCATTGCGTTTATCTTAATAGAGAACTCTGTAATACAGAGTTAATCATAATGCATATTTGGATTTTGTCAAATGGAGTTTGTTTTTCTTTTTTTCCGAAGATGGACGCAGATACCTTTCTTGTGTCATTTCTTGTGTCATTCCGAATGAAGTGATCGCGCAGTACCCTCTTGGAGGATCGCGAAGCATCCTCTTTGGATGATCGCGAAGCACTCTCTTGGGGAGGGAATCTTGGCAAGTCAATAAATTTTCCACAGATAAACTCAGATAAATTCACAAAGGCTCGTTTAAACTGGATGGACACAGATCTTTTCACCTACTATCATTCCTTTCTAGTGTCATTCCGAGCGAAGCGAGGAATCTCGGTCAAATTGGCGTTACTGCACGCTTGCCGAAAACCATTCGCTCACTCAGGATGATACTAGTGGGAAGTATCTGTGTGTATCTGTGATTAAAAAACGTCCGGCCGAGATTCCTCACCCCTAAAGGGGTTCAGAATGACACTATGTAAATATATCTGTGTTCATCTACCATAAAAAAAGTAGTTCGGTTTTATCCGTGTTTATCTGTGGTTAAAAAAATTCCGGCCGAGATTCCTCTCTCGTGCCTAAAGGGCACTTCGCTCGGAATGACACTATGATGGGCGATCTGTGTGTATCAAGCAACATAAAGGTTTTTGGTTTTTTATCTGTGTTTATCTGTGGCTAAATAATAAAAATCAGAAAAGCCGCGTGGGCAGCAGGTTCTTCAGCCGGTCGCCCAGCACTTTGGCGCGGCCCAGGTTGCGCCCATGCGCGTCGCGCAGCGCCACCACGCTACCGCGCAAGGTCGGCTCGCTGCTGTACCCGCGGATATCTTCGCCGCGCAGCCATGCTTGCAGGTGCTCGTCCTCCAGCGTCACCACGCCGCGGGTGAACTGGTCGCCGAAGCGGCTGACGAATTCGTGCGAGGGCTGCCAGCCTTCCGGCAGGGCCTTACCCAGCGCCATGCCGCTGCTCTGCCAGGGCATGTCCGCGCAGGCGGTTGCCAGGCGTTCACCCAGCAGGCTCAATTGGCCGTTGACTTCCACGATCTTCAGTGCTTGCGCCCGCATCTGCGCGCCCAGGTCAAAGCCGTACAGATCGGATAGGTAGTTGATGATGCTCTGGGTTTCCACCGGCAGGGGCACGATGACCTGCGGCGTTTTGCCCGCGCGCAGGTAGGGTTCGGCGGGCGGGTCCGGCAGGGGCGCGTCCTTAACCAGTTTGGCGGCGAAGAAGCCGGCCGTGCCGAAGATGTGCGGCCACAGGCGCGCGGCGCGCGCTACCTCGGCCGGAAAATGCTTGTTCATGAAGCCGCTCAATCCGGGTGCGGGCTGCGGCAGGCGCTGCTGAATATCCACGATGTGGAAACAGCCGGGGAACTGTGCCAGCAAGGCCGCCAGCACGCCCTCATCCTCCTGCAGGGTGAGCGTGCATGTGCTATAGACCACCTGGCCGCCGACTCGCACGGCCCGCAGCGCGCTTTCCAGCAGGCGTGTCTGGCGTTCGGCCAGCGCTTCCACCTCGGTCAGCGTGATGCTGCGCGCCTTGTGCGATTCGCTGGCGCGCAGTCCCTGCATGGAGCAAGGCGCGTCCAGCAGCACCGCGTCGAAGTGCTCAGGTGCCAGCGCGCCGATCAGCTCGCCCGGCAGGCAGGTGACCGCCTGGTTGATGACGCCCCAGGTTTGCAGCACGATGCGCAGGGCAGACAGGCGTCCGCGGCTGGCATCGTTGGCGACGATGAAACCTTTGTCCTCGCTGCGGTCGGCCAAATGGATGGTCTTCCCGCCCGGGGAGGCGGCCATGTCGAGGATTAGCGGATGTTCCAGGCCGGAAAAGTCGAATAATTCCGGCGGCAGCATGGAAGCGGCCTCCTGGATGTAGTAGTAGCCCAGGCGATGCTCTATGGTAGAACTGGGCGTAGAACTGGGGGTGGTTTCCGGCTGTCCTACCCAAAAGCCGCTGGGGCAGTAGGGCACCCCTTGGAGCTGCCAGTCGTATAGCTCAGCCCATCTCTGGATGGATGTCTGCGCATCGCTCTTGAGCGTGTTGACCCGCAGCGAAAGGTTCAATGATTCTGCCTGCGCTGCCTGCACGCGCGCGTACAGCTCCGGTTGGTTTTGTGCCAGCCAGTCAAAGGTGTAGAGTTCGGGAGTGGTTTTAGCCATCTTTACGCATCCAGTAAATGGTCTCGCCGGGAAATTCCAGCTCGCCCCGCTCGACCCAATCCTGCGGGTCGATGTTCGCCTCCACCAGCGCGCGCATGCGTTCGCGCAGGTCGCGCCGTCCGTCCAGACTGCGGTTGGGCAGGGAGACAAACAAGAAATGGACCTTCAGAGCTGCCCATAAGCCGCGGTTGCAGCCCTTCTGGCGTTTCTCCATGCGGTGGGCTTCCTTGAACAGGAAAGCCGCGTCGGCTGCCACCTCGGGCGGGCGCACCAGCACGTCGCGCACCTCTGCCAGCGGTTCGCGGCCGCTCAGGTGCAGGAAATCGTTGATCAGCGCCACGCGTGGCGGGTGAATGTCGTAAGCGTAAAAACAGCAGTTCGCCGGCAGGCCCATCCAAGGTAGCGCGAAGGGATTCAATCCACAGGCCAGATCCAGCACGCTTTGCGGCTGCCCGCACACACTGCGGATGCCCGCGTAAAAATCTTCCAGATAGGCCAACCGTTCGCGCGTGGAATCGTGCTGCCGCAGGATTTTCGCGCAGGTTGCTTGCACAGCGTCTTCGCCCTGGGCAAAGGCCTGCTGCAGGTCAGCGGCCGCCTGGCTGTAATTCGGATCGCCCAGGTAGGGCGCCATGATGTTGTGCAGCTTGGCGCGCGCGCTTTTGAGCGCTTCGACCGGTTTGCTGTGGCGCGCCAGCTCCTGCTCCAGCAGGTTGCGCAGCGTCTCTTCGGGAATGCCCAGGTCCTGGTATTTCTTGCTGCTCTGGATCTTAGCCAGCAGAGCATCCATATCTGTACCGGTTTTCATTTTTCCACCAGAAAGGCCAGTTCGCTGGAAAATTCATGCTTGGTAATTTTCCATTTTTTATCAACGGTCAGGGCTTCGAATTGCGCGCTATAGGTCTGGCGCATGCCTTTGGACTTACCGCCCAGGCTGCGGATGGGGTAGGAGACGACCAGGTATTGGGCCGGAATGGCATCCAGCAAAGCGCCGGCCGCGCCTTTCTCCAACTGCTCCAGACAAGGCAGGCTTTTCAATAACAAAGCAGCCTGTACGGGCTGCTTGAATTCATAGTGGAAAATATCAGCGGTTTCCAGATGGGCGTCCAGACCGCAATGGCGTAGGAAGGCGTTGTCAAAGGTGATCAGGTCGCTGAAGATGTCGCAGCCGAAATAGCGCGAGCCGGCTTTCAACGGCATCCAGGGCAGCGCCAGCGGGTTCAACCCGCAAGCCAGGTCGAAGACGCTTTCCAGCGGACCCAGCGGGACCAGGATGTCGGCGTAGAACTCAGTCAGGATGGGCAGGCGTTCGGCCGTGGAGCTGTGCGCCTGCATGACCTGCAAGGCGAAGGCGCACACGTCCTCACCCAAGGGGTCGTTAGGCAGGTCTGCCAATTCGTCCAGCCAGTGCGCGTACTGCGGTGCCAGCTTGAAGTAGGCCGCGCCGATCTGGTGCAGCTTGGCGCTGACCTCTTTGACGGCTTCTTTGGGCTTGCGGCCTTTGGCCAGTTCGCGCGCGGCTAATTGTTCCACCAGGCCGGGTTGGATTTGTTCGTACTTGGATTTTTGCAGCACGGCGGCGCTGACCGCCGCAAGGTTTGGGTCGGATGCGTTCATGGCAGGTCCGGGCGCATCAAGTCCATCAGGCGCGACATGAAGCGCAGGTTGTGCTGGGTGGCCAGCTGCAGGTAGAGGTTATCGTTGAGTTTGAACAGATGGCGCAGATAACCCAGCGAATAGTTACTGCACAGCGGGCAGTCGCAGCCATCTTCCACCGGCTGGCTGGATTTAATGTGGCGCTTGTCATGCGCGTAGACATATTCGAACCAGTCATCGTTCAAGGCCAGCGCGCCCGGGTTGGGAATGTGGCTGAAGCGGTACAGGCGCCCATGGCGCGCGTCGCGCGTGGGCATGGCGCTGTCGAACAGGCCATAGCCGTGCGCGGCACAGCGTGCCACGTAGGGCGGGTGGCCGATGCCCAATGCGTGCAGCGGATATTCTTCCGGGATCAGGTCGCGCGTCAGGAAGACCATTTCCTCGACCAGCTGGCCCTGGCTGTCCAGCGGCCAGCCGCCGTAACCGAAGCCGTCGAAACCGATCTCCAGCAGCGCTTCCGCGCAGCGCCGGCGTAGTTCGGGTGAGTTGCCGCCCTGCACCACGCCGAACAACTTGGGCCGTTTCTCTTCCGGCAGGCGTTTTTCATCCAACAGGCGGTCGAATTCCACCCGGCAGCGCTTGGCCCAGCGGATGGTGCGCTCCACCGAGGTTTCCTGTTGGTTTTGGTCGTCGTCAATGTGGGTGCAGTCGTCCAGGCAGAACAGCAGGTCGGAGTCGAAACTGAGCTGGAGTTGGATGCATTTTTCGGGAGTGAGCTGGTACTTGCGGTCCCCATCGGGTGTTTTGAAAGCCAGCCCGTTTTCGGTGAACTGTCCGAAACGCGCGTCCTGGCGGATAAGCGAATAAGCCTGGAAACCGCCCGAATCGGTGAAGATGGCTTTCTCCCAGCCGCTCATCTTATGCAGCCCGCCCAACGATTTGACTGTGCTAGCGCCCGGCTTCTGCATCAGGTGGAAGGTGTTCATCACCACCGCCTCGATACCGCAGGCCGCCGTGGCTTCGGCGCTTAGACCGCGCACCTGCCCGAAAGTCGCATCCGGCAGGTATTGCGGCAGGTTCAGCTGCGCGTGCAATAAGTTGAGTTGGGTTGGGTAAGACATACGCTTGAATTGTATCATTCCCCCTGAAGCGCGGTTTTAAGCCAGCACGCGCATAGCCTGTAGGGTGATCCAGCGGTTGACGGTGTCGCCGCGCGCCAGAATCGGCCAGGTTTGCTTCTGGTAAGGGCTGCCCCCGCTCCAGGTGCCGTTTTTGTTGCGTTGGGCTTCCAGCCATGCCAGCCCGCGCACAGCCTGCGGGGTTTGCAGCGCATTCAGCTCTTTGGCCACGCGCAGCACCAACAACATATCTGCCTGGTAAAAAAGCGGGAAGCTCAGCTTGGACCAGGTCGGGTGGACTTTCTCGATGTGGGGGTAATCGGCGGCCAGCAGGTCGTAATCCTCCAACATGAATTTTAAGCCGCCTTGGATGGCCTGGTTGATTTGCGCGCTGCGCTTTTCAGCGGGCAGCAGCGCCAGCCCGTACAGGCCGCGTACCACGCTCCAGGCGCAGGGCAGGCCGTTGTTGTAATGGCAGCGGCTCAATTGCTGCAGGTCGCTTATGACGTAATCCAGCATGCGCTGCATAAACACTTGGTTGGAATTGCCGCAATACAGCTGATAGCGCAGGGCGTTGCCCCACAGGCAACCCCAGTAGGGCGCTTCGCTCTTCATCAGACGCTGATCGTCCTCGAAACTGGCCTGCATGAAGGCCGCGCCCTTCTGCATGGCCGCGTGCTGTGGATCTACCCCCAGTTCGCTCAATAACAACATGCTCCAATGGCTGGCGCGATACTTGGGTGAATAGTAATGTTTGGCGATTTGCCAGTAACCTGCGGGGGCTTGTCTTTCAAGGATGTTGCGGACGGGATTTTCGGCGGAAATGGAAAGCCTGGCTGTTTGCACCTCCGGGTCGTTTTCCGGTTTTCCTAGCACACCGGTGAGGGTCAGGTAACGAATGGAGGGCGTTGGACTTTCCAACAGCCAGGCAATAGTTTTTTGGTTTTCGGGCGCGTTTAGTTCCATAAACGCATTATAGTCAATTTAACGTTTGCGGAACAAGGCGGAAATTAGGGTGATGACACCGATGCCGATCAGGAACAGCGGCCACAACATACCCATGCCCAGGTTCAGCCCAAAGGATCCGGCAAAAATTATGAACCCCATGACGCTGATGGCAATCAGGACTAAACCGCCGGTATCAAAGTGAACGCGTTCACGCGAGAGCAGGCCGGCAATGATGATGCCCACGCCCACGAAACCGGGGATGAGCGTCCACAGGTAAGCCCAACTAGCCCAGTTGCCCGAGATGGTCTGGTAATATAGGATGCCGCCGATGCCGCCCACGATGCAGCCGGGAATGGCCAGGCCGCCGGTGCGGGTCAGCAAAGCTGACAGCAGGAAGGCGGCGCCTACGCCGATCACGATGAACGGCCAGAATTCAGTCCCGAAGATGTTCGGGTACATGTTGATTGCCAGAAAGAAAGCACCCATCAGGATGAGCAGAAATCCCCAGATAATTCCATGTCTGTTTTCCATATGTAATATTCCTCCAAAAAAAAATGTCTTGAGATATTTTCATTACTATGTACGCTATTCCTGCAAGAAGGTTGCGGAAGCGTAAAAAAAAGAGCGCCGTCAGGCGCTCTTCACGGATTAATTATATTAACGAATCGATTCCCCAAATCTTTTACCGAATTCATAACCTTCCTTGAGGTCTTGCGCGGTCGGCTGCCCGGCGAAATCCAGCACCTCGCCCAGCTCCCAGTTCATCTTCTCGCATTGGGCTTTCAGGAAGCGTGTCGCGCCGCCGCCCCAGCCATAGCTGCCGAAATAGGCCGCCCGTTTATTGAACACGCGTTTTATCTCGGCCATGTGCAGCACCATCTGCATGGTGGGGAAGAGTGTGCCTTCGTAGGTGGGCGCGCCAATCACCACGCCCTGGTTGATCCACAGTGCCGGTAGAATGTAGCTGACCGGGGTGGTGGTCACGTCGTGCACAGTCAGGGGTACGCCCGAGGCTTCCAATCCGCGCCGTACTTCGGCGACCATCTTGTCGGTATTGCCGTACATTGAGCCGTGCAGCAGGGTCACGCCCTTTTCGGCTGGGCCTTTGCCGTAACCGGACCACTTTAAATAAAGCTCCACAATACGCTGCGGGTTCTTATTCCACACCAGGCCATGTGAGGGGGCGATGATGCGCAGCGGCAGCCCTTTCAGCTTATCGCCCGCGTTCAGCACCGGTTTGCTGAAAGCCGCCACGATGTTGGTGTAGTAGCGCAGGGATTCGGCCTCGAAGGTGCTCAGGTCGTCGTAGTCGCCATCAAAGATGCCCTTATCGGGGATTCCGTAGCCGCCGAAGGCATCGCAAGGGAACAATGTCTGTGTTGTGGCCTCATACGTAAACATGGTTTCCGGCCAGTGCACCATGGGCGCGCTGATGAAGCGCAGCTTGTGGCTGCCCAGATCCAGCTCTTCCCCGTCACTCACGCTGCGTATGTCCTCGGTGATGCCGAAGAAATCGTCCAGCATTTTGACGGTCTTGGCCGAACCCAGGATAACTGCTTGCGGCGCTGCATGCCGGAAGGCATGCAGCGCGCCGGAGTGGTCGGGCTCCATGTGGTTGATCACCAGGTAATCGATCCTGGCCGGGTCAACCAGCGTGCGCAGTTCCTTCAGGTAATCTTCCTGGAAGAGTTCCTTGCACAGGTCGATCAGCACGGTTTTCTCGTCGCGGATCAGGTAAGAATTGTAGGTAATGCCCTCCTTTTCAATCGGCCACAGGCCTTCGAACAGGCGCGTGCTGCGGTCGTGAACGGGCAGGCAGAAAATTTCCTGGCTAAGTGCAATAGGTTTCATAGTTACTTCCTGTAAATTGATGCCTTAATTATAAAACGACCGGCGGGAAAACCGGCATCCGGTCGTTGGAAAATCGAGAAAATAGGTCGTTTAGGCGCTGCCGCTCATCAGGGTGCTGATCAGGATGGAAGCGACGCCGGCTATCACGGTCTTTACACCGCTTACGATCAGGTTTTCCTTGGAGATTTTTCCCAGGAAAATACCCAACCCGAACAGCGTCACCAGGGCCACGCCTAGCGATACGAAATACACTACCTGGATGCTGCTGAACAGCGAGTGAAAAAAGAAAGGCAGCAGCACCAGCAGCGCGGCCAGGAAGGGCGAAATACCGTCCACCAATGAAATCACCACCGCCGCGAAGCGTGAGGCTTTGCCGATACGGCTGTTATGCAGGTCGGTCAGCGTGCATTTACTCAGTTCGTCCAGGTCGTGTTTGCGTTCAGCGGATTCGGTCAGGTATGAGCCCCACAACCCGGATATGCCCATGGCCACGCAAGTGGACAGGCCGGTGGTGATGACGATGTGCGGGTTTTCAATCCCTGCGCTGAGGTTGCCCATCAGCATACCGATGATGGTGAGGACGCCGTCAAAGGCGTTCATGGCGAAATATCGCCGAGCAATTTCCCCGATGTTAGCAATGCCGTTGTATTGGTTCGCCCGTTTGAACAACTGGCGAACCCTAAATCTATGTACTTCTTCAGATTCCATGATTTTTTAGACTAGTCTTGCAGTGTGGCGGCGTCGTCGATGATCATCTTGCCGGCCACAACTTCGTCAATGGAATGGATGGATCCACCCATATCTTCAATAATATCTTTGACCTCGTTGTAGTTGAGGTCGTCCCCTTCAATTGTAATCTTGGCGTTTTCGACCTTCAGGTCGATCTCAGCGATGCTGATGTTTACTGCGGAGACCCCCGACAGCGTGCTCAATGAGTTAGCCATCTCGATGATGTTGGGCTCCATCGGCTTGAGCGTATCCAGCACAAGCCTTCGTATTTTTCCTACCATTTTTTTATTGTATTTTTTACTCCGTTATTGTTTGCCTATGGGCTGATTTATACCATAAAAAGAAATACGAAAAATTTCGCTGATGGATTTCTTCCACGCTTACAAAAAACCTCATCCCTCCAAAATCCACCTGTATTAAGTACAGTTATCAGTATAATAACGCAAAAGGAGGTGGCTATGATTGAGATTCCCGAATCTTTAGCTTTAGCTGACCAAATAAACCGCACGATTCAGGGCAAGCGCATTGCGCGTGTCGAGGTTTTGCGCTCCCCGCATAAATTTGCCTGGTTCCAGGGCGATCCGCTGGCCTATCCGGACTTGTTGACCGGCCAAACGATCGGCCCGGCGCGCGGCTTTGGCAGCACGCTGGAGTTCGCAGCCGGCAGCGCGCGCCTGGCGGTCTCCGAAGGCGCCACCTGGAAATATCATGCCGATAAAGGTGAAGTACCTGCCAAGCACCAGCTCCTGCTGGGGTTCGCGGACGGCAGCGCGCTCAGCCTGAGCGTGCGCATGTACGGCGGCATTCTGTGTTTCCCGGCCGGCGGCGCTGAAAATGATTATTACCTGCTGGCAGAAAAGGCCCTCCCGCCGCTCTCGCCTGAGTTTGATTGGGCGCATTTTGAGGGATTGGCAGCTGCCGTTGATCCGGCCAAGCTCAGCCTGAAAGCCTTCCTGGCCACCGAACAGCGCATCCCCGGCCTGGGCAACGGCTGCCTGCAGGATATTCTCTATAACGCCCGCCTGAACCCCAAGCGCAAACTGGGCCAGATCAGCGCGGATGACCTGCGTCGCTTGTATCAGGTGGTCAAGGATACCCTGGCGGACATGACTGCCCGCGGCGGGCGCGACACCGAGCCGGATATCTTCGGCCAGCCCGGCGGCTACCAGACGCGCTGCAGCAAGAACACCGTGGACACGCCCTGCGGCAATTGCGGCACGCCCATCGTCAAGCAGGCCTACATGGGCGGCAGCGTGTATTTTTGCCCCACCTGCCAGCCGTTGAATTGAGGTGTAGGGCGGCACTCACCTGTGCCCTCCGGGGCAAAAGCCGCCATTATGTAGGATGGCATTCACCTGTACCTTCCGGCGTTTCTTGACAGTGAAAGAATCGCGATTACACAAGAGAGTGCGCGATTTTCTATGTTTCTTTGTCATCCTGACGACCAAAGGGAGGAAGGATCTCGGCAAGCATTTCAGCTGTATTAATCTTGCCGAGATTCTTCACCCCTACGGGGCTCAGAATGACAATTTGGGGTAAGAATTATTAGTGCAGGCATTCGCCAGTACCCTCCGGGCATTGTCGCCAGCATTCGCGTAGGTCAGGCATTTTTGCCTGACATAGGGAGGTAAATAACTTTTTCCCAATAACGTCACACAAGAATGTGTGACCTACAAGTGTAAGCATTGAGGGGCTCGCCGGCCTGCACCCTCCGGGGCGCCCTTGAAGCTCAGTGGAAAGGGAACCCACGACTCTAGCGTATTATTTACAATAAAGGATGTGGGTCAGGTATTTTTTGCTAGAAATTGTCATTCTGAACCCCGTAGGGGTGAAGAATCTCGGCATTATGAGGAATTCGTAATTACTTTCAGTATCTGGCCGAGATCCTTTCCCCCAGGGAATGCTCCGCGATCCTCGCTTTGCTCGTCAGGATGACAAATAAGAGAAAGTTAAATAAAGAATGGGCGCGGAGGGACTCGAACCCACGACCTTACGGATGTGAACCGTACGCTCTAACCAGCTGAGCCACGCGCCCATAAAGGGTTGCGTTACCGATCAATGTTTTACCAATCAATAAACGCACAAGCATTATAACAAAAAAAACCAGGATAAGAAGAAAAACGTAAAAATCATTTAATAAAAATTGCTAAGAAAGATAATTTGTAGGGGAATGAAAACGTAGAATCCACGGCCTTCACATAGCACCCCTCTTGGAGGAGCTCGGATGTGAACTGTGTGCTCTTACTTGCTATGCCACGCGCCCTTTGGAGACTATAAAGTTATAAAATGGCTTTCGCAATAGGATTAATGATTGTAACTCTACCTCTCAAATTTCGGTCTTAGATATACATGATGCAATAATGGTCTGTATGTGGGCAATTATATATTCCTTTTGAGGAAGTATTGAAGGTCTCTTGAGTGAATATTGACTACACTATAATTATGGAAGATTATTTTCAAAAGGGAAATTAATGGAGAAAGATCTGAATGTCACAAAGATAGTGCATGGGTTGATATATATTGTTGCCATAATCGTAATGTTGCTGAATATATTTCTAGATTTACCTGGTGTGGATAAAATTCCTTGGAATTATTGGATTGTTCTTTCTCTGTTAGTCATTCGTATTGTTATGGCTGAAACGTCTATACCATCTCTATATTTTCATGATTGTGGATCTGAACCCAAGCGAATAGTTCCAGGGAATAATATCTATTCGCTAAATAAATATTCAGCTGTATATGTTGAGATTTGCAGTAAAAGAGCAACTGCTACTGAAGTCTTTTCATCTGTAATGTGGAAGTGGACTAGTGGAACGAATTCATTCACGTATAAAAGTACGGGTAGGTGGTTTATTCCAGATGGGGATAAAAAAAACAGCATAATCAATCAACAGACGGTTACGATTTTTCCAAACGGGATGCCGAGAAGATTGCACTTCGGAATATTAGGTAGTCAAGGGACGCTATGCTCATTCTCAAGAAACCAAGAGGGTTATGATGAACTTTTTACATTTCAGGGGGATCCATCTGAAATTCTTGTAGAAATAACATTAAGATCAGAAAATAAGGGAAAATGCGTCGGTCATTTTATTGTAAGAAATCTCGGATCTGGCAAACTTGAAATTGTTCCGAACAATAAACGACATTCACTATCACTATTTAAGAAAATGTAACTATCGAACAATTTAGCAAGGATTGTAATTCTGTTTGCCATATTCCGATGTAGAAACTTATTCACAATCTCCAATTATCCGCCGACGAAGCATGCCTATGTGCGTTTTCCTGATCGCTATTGGTAATATTCCGTAATTGCTGATCAATATCCAAATCAGATATTTAGCCTCATAATATACCCTAAAAGTCTCCTTATTTCAAAAACATCTTCACCATCTTCAGCATCCCCTCGCTGTAAGGCTGATACCTCATCTTCAGGTCGATCCAGTTGGCCTTGTTCACTATGCTCTTGTAATGCGTGAACGTATCGAAGCCGGCTTTCCCGTGGTAGCTGCCCATGCCGCTCTCGCCCACGCCGCCAAAGCCCATCTCCGTGGTCGCCAGGTGGATGATGGTATCGTTGATGCAGCCGCCGCCGAAGGAGACGCGCCGCGTCAGCTCGCGCTCCTGAGCTTTGTCGCTGGTGAATAAATAGAAGGCCAGCGGGGTGGGGTTGGCCGCCACGATCGGGTAAATATCCGCCGTCTCGCGGAAAGTCAGCACCGGCAGTAGCGGCCCGAAGATCTCCTCCCGCATGATGGGGCTGTCCAGTGTGACGTCCATGATCACGGTCGGTTCGATGCGGCGCGAGCCGTCGTGCCGGCCGCCCGCATAGATCGTGCCGCTTTCCATTAATCCCAGCAGGCGCTGGAAATGCTTTTCGTTGATGATGCGCCCATAATCCGCGTTCTCCAGCGGCTTTTGGCCGTACTGTTTGTGGATCTCGGCTGCCAGCAGGGCCAGGAATTCGTCTTTGATGTCCGCATGCACGATCAGGTAGTCCGGCGCCACGCAGGTCTGGCCCAGGTTGAGGAACTTGCCGAAGGCGATGCGCGCCGCGGCGGTCTTCAGGTCGGCGCTGCGGTCCACGATGCAGGGGCTCTTGCCGCCCAATTCCAGCGTGACCGGTGTCAGGTGCGCAGAAGCTTTTTCCATCACCAGCCGTCCGACCGTCTTACTGCCGGTGAAGAAGATATAGTCGAAGGGCTGGTCGAGCAGCGACTGGTTCATGTCGCGCCCGCCGGTCACCACCGCCGCGGTTTCGGGTGGGAAGCATTCCCGCACCAATTCCTCAACGATGGCGCTGGTGGCCGGGGAGTAGGCGCTGGGTTTGACCACCACGGTGTTGCCGGCCGCCAGCGCGTCCACCATGGGCGTGATGGATAAATAGAAAGGATAATTCCAGGGGCTCATCACCAGGGCGCAGCCGTAGGGCGAGGGCAGTTTGTAGCTGCGCGCGCTGAACTGCGCCAAAGGCGTGCGCACACGCTGCGGGGCGGCCAGGCGCGGCAGGTTGCGGCGCATGTAGGAAAGTTCGTCCAGTACCATGCCCACTTCGGACATGTAGCCTTCGAAGCGGCTCTTGCCCAGGTCTTCGCGCAGCGCTTCCAGGATCGCTTCCTCACGAGTTTCAATCGCGCTGCGCAGCCGTCTCAGCGCTTCCAGGCGCGCGGACACTTCCAGTGTTTTACCGGATTGAAAATAAGCCTTTTGGGCTTGGATAATTTCTGATACTTCCATGTGTCGTGTTGTTCCCATCCCCCTGTAGGGCGTTGACCTTTCTGAAGGGTTTTGTGATTCTTTTTATTTTACCGCCAGCCGGATAAATTGAGTAAATCATCCGGCTGGCCAAAATAATTAATATTTCGTAAATATTTACAAATAGCTTTCTAATTTATATTTTTCTAATGAAATCCCTGTATGATAAGCATAGGTCTAATGCAGAGTGGATATGAAAAAAAGATATTTATTGAACTTCAATGATCCGGCGCCCGATATGGAGGTGCTGGATGTCAAAGGCAAAACGGTACGGCTTTCCAGCCTGTGGGCCAAGCGCCCGCTGGTGCTGGCTTTCACGCGCCATTTCGGCTGCACCCAGTGCAAAGAGATGCTGGACGAGCTGGTGGCCGGCCGGGCGAAGATCAAAAAAGCCGGGTTGGATATCGCCGTGGTCACCCAGGGCGTTCCTGAAGAAACCAAATTGTTTGCCGAAAAGCATGCCCCCGGCCTGAAAGCGCTTTCCGACCCGGAACGCAAGGCTTATCGCGCTTATGGATTGGAACGCGCCACCATCTTCCAGACTTTTCTGAATTGGAAGGTTCTAAGAGCCGTCTCCAATGCCCGTAAAAAAGGCTATCAGGTGGAAACCCCGCCGGAAGGACAGGACGCCATGCAAATGTCCGGCACGTTCATTATCAACCCGCAGGGGCGCGTTTTGCTGCCGTTTTATTACGACCATATCGCCGATCATCCCGCGCTGGACTTGCTGTTGGAAGGCGTGCTTGCCACGCCCTGGGACCAGCCTTTCGAGGGGCCCATTGGCTTGAATGAAGAAGAAAACCAGTAATGGAATTATTTCAGGAGAATTTGTTATGAAAAAGGGAGTTTTTCTTATTTTGTTACTATTTGCTGCTGGCTTGCTTTCTGCCTGCGCTTCCGGCCAAGCCTCAGCGGAAGCTGACCAAACGGCCGAACCGGATATGTTGATCGCCGAGGGTATGCTTGTGCCGGTCAAAGCATTAGATGTTTCCTTCTCGGTTTCCGGCCAGGTGCACAGTGTCGAGATTACCGACGGCCAATCGGTGCGGACGGACCAGATACTGGCTCGCCTGGACGATGTACCCGAGGCGGACGCGGCGCTGGCCAAAGCGCGCCAGGACGTATTGGATGCGCAGGTGGCGCTGGATGATTACAAGGCCTCCGGCGCGCTGAACCTGGCCCAGGGCCAGTTGGAGGTCATCCTCAGCAACAGCAAGTATAAGAATGCCCGCGATAATTTCCTGGACGGCCGTTCTACCGAGCGCAAAGCGCGCATGGATGAAGCCGAAGCGAATTTAAAACTGGCCGAAGACGCTTACGCCCAATTGGAGAACAACGATGGGTTGGATCCGGATCAACTGGACGCACTGGAAGCGCGCCTGGCTAGCGCCCAGGCTTCCTTGGCAAGCGCCCAGGCCGCGGTGGATGCGCTGACCCTGCGTGCCGGCATGAATGGCACGGCGGTGGACGTAGCCATCATCCCCGGCCAGCAGGTGACTGCCGGCGAGCTGGTCATGGCCCTAGCGGATTTCTCCGGCTGGGTGGTCAAGACCGACAGCCTGACCGAGTTGGAAGTGGTTAATGTTACCGAAGGCCAAACTGTACAGGTCATCCTGGATGCGCTGCCTGACACCGTTCTGAAGGGTACTGTTACCAATATCAACGAGCGCTTTGAAGAAAAGCGTGGGGATGTCACCTACACTGTGACGGTGCAGTTGGACGAAACCGACCCGCTCATGCGCTGGGGTATGACCGCCGCGGTTTATTTCCTCCCGCCGGAGGAACAGGGTTCATAAAATGAAACAAGTCATGGAAATTTCTGCATTTCTGGCTTTTAAAGAGATTTGGCGCAACCGCGGGCGTTTCCTACTGGTCGCGTTAGTGATTGCCCTGATCACATTGCTGGTGCTGTTCATCGCCGCGCTGGGCGAGGGGCTGGGCAACGGCAACCGCGAATACCTGTCCAAGCTGGATGCGCAGTTGATTGCTTTCCAATCCAAGTCGGACACCCTCATTGGCGCCAGCCGTCTGGATCGTGACCGTCTGGCTTCCATCGCGCGCGTGAGCGGCGTGGCGGACGCGGGCATGTTGGGCGCTTCCAACGCCAACCTCATTCTGCCGGATCAGGAAGAACCGCTCAAGGTGGCCCTGTTGGGCGTTGAACCCGGCCATACCGGCGAGCCGCCGGTCGTGCAGGGGCGCCAGCTGGGTACCAAGCTTTCCAACGAGGTTATCATCGACCGCAACACTGCTTTGCGCAGCGGGTTGGCGCTGGGCGACACGCTCGAGATGCGCGTGACGCAAGGCACCCGCGATGAATACTACAAGCTGCGCGTGGTTGGCATCAGCGGCGGCCAGCAGTATTCGCTGCAGCCTTCCATTTTTGTGCCCTTCTTCACCTGGGATAAAGTGCGGCCCAAGTCGGAAGCGGAGATCAACAGCAGCGACCCGATTGCCAACATCATTCTGATTAAGCTGGATGACCCTGCCCAGGTAGACGTGGTGCGCCAGCGCATCCTTTCGCAGGTCAATAATATCGAGGTGGCCACGATTTCCGAGACCATTCAGGCGTTGCCGGGGTATTCCGCCCAGCAGAGCACGCTCAACACACAGGGCGGTTTCACCCTGTTCATCGGCCTGCTGGTGATCGGCGGCTTTTTCCAGATCCAGATTCTGCAGAAGGTAGCGCAAATCGGTGTGCTGAAAGCCATCGGCACCACCAACAAGGTCGTGGCGGCCACCTTCATCATCCAGATTTTTATGATCACGGTAATTGGCGTGCTGATTGGCAGTTTGCTCACTTTCCTGTTCTCGCTGACTTTCCCGCCCACTATTCCGATTGTGTTCAACGGTACAACTTCCGCCATCGCGATTGTGGCGCTGTTGTTGATTGGCCCGCTGGGCGGCCTGGTATCCATCCGTTACGCGGTGCGTATTGAACCGCTCAAAGCTCTGGGGTTATCCTCATGAACGCGCAAACGCAGACCCAATTTGCCATCGAAACCCGCGTGGTCGTCAAGACTTACCCAAGCGATTTCGGCGACATCCAAGCCGTGGATGGTGTTTCCCTGCATGTGCGCCCCGGTGAATTTGTGGCCCTGGTCGGCCCCAGCGGATCCGGCAAGACCACCATGCTTTCCATCCTGGCGGCGCTGTTAAAACCCACCGCCGGGGAGATTTACCTGGATGGGCAGAACGTGCACGATTTGAGCGAAAACGATCTGGTTACGCTGCGGCGCGAGAAAATCGGTTTTACCTTCCAGGCCAATAACCTGGTGCCCTACCTGACGGCGGTTGAAAATGTGGAATTAATGCTGCGTTTGAATGACAAGCTGGATAAAGCCGGTAAGCTGCGCGCGCGGGAACTGCTGGCGCGCCTGGGGTTGGGCGAACGCCTCAACAATCTGACCGGCCAGTTATCCGGGGGGCAGCAGCAGCGCGTGGCAATCGCGCGCGCCCTGATCCACAACCCCAGCCTGGTGCTGGCGGACGAACCCACGGCCAGCCTGGATACCGAACGGGCCTATCAGGTGGTGGAGACTTTCGCCGGACTGATCCACGAGCAGCAGCGCGCCGGCATCATGGTTACGCATGATCTGCGCATGTGCGAATTTGTGGACCGCGTGCTGCAGATGCGCGACGGCAAACTGGTGAAAGAATATACGAATAAAGCGTCCATTATGAAGATGGTGCGCGGCCGGGCCGCGGATTAAATCTCTGTGTGTTGCGGGAATGCTATCGCTGACCGGCGCTATTGAAGCGCAGCCGTAACCCGCTATAGGTGTCGGAAATATAGGTCAGCAGTGTGCGAACGAATAAGGATGCGCCTACCATTTCCAGCGACTCTTCCACTGTTGACAGCAGGTTGAAGTTGAAGTTATCCAATCCATACTTGCTGGCGTAAGAACCGCCTATCAATTCCATCCCCAGCGCTCCGCCCAGATATACGGCTGCGGATAAGATGAATCCAACTCGGGCTTTTGCGGGCAGGCTTTTCAGGAACCTTAAAAATAGTAAACCGAGGAAAAGTATTGCGACTAAAGCCGGAATTACCCAGGTGAAATAAAAATAGGAAGGTAAACCGTCGCCCAATTGCCGGCGCACGGGCGTCATCAATTTCTCGTGGATGGTTGCGCCTTCATCAAAGGTGAGGAATAAGAATCCTGCTGTTAACAATATCCAGGCGCCCAGAAGCGCGGCTTTTTCTTTCTTTTTTGCCATTGTAATCAATGCTAAAAGCAAGCAATCTAAAAATAACAGGAAGACCGAATAGATCGAAGGCAGGCTTAATTCCGTATCCACATCCCATAAAGCGATGGTTTTGCTTAGATCGGCGTGTTTGAAATAAATCAGGTATTGGCAGTACAGGCTGGCGGCTGCCAGCAGCAGGGCAATGCCGGTTAAAATCCAAAAGATCAGTTTTGGGCTGATGCGGATTTCTCGTACTGGAGAAATCTCGCCTGAGAGCGGTTGTTTACTATTCATATGGGAAGCCTTGGTTTATTAAGACACGTAAATTATACAAAGATTCTGATCTAATAGGCAGGGGTTGTTTTTCAGCAGTTCGCGAACGGATCTAGCCGAAGCGGCCCTGCACGTATTCTTGCGTGCGATTATCCCGCGGATTAATAAACATGCTTTCCCCATCGGTGTATTCCACCAACTCGCCCTGCAAAAAGAAAGCAGCTTGATCAGCCATGCGCGCGGCTTGCTGCTGGTTGTGCGGTACCAGCAAGATGGTGTAATCCTGTTTAGCCGTTTCAAGGAATTCCTCAATTTTCGCGGTGGAAACCGGGTCGAGGGCCGAGGTGGGTTCGTCCAGCAGGATCACTTCCGGTTTCAACGCCAGCACGCGCGCCAGGCACAACCGCTGCTGCTGCCCGCCGGAGATGGAGGCAGCCGGATCGTCCAGCCGGTCGTAAATCTCATCCCACAATACAGCCTCGCGCAGGGCTTGTTCCACGCGTTCGCTTAATTTCTTCTTATCGCGCATTCCGGCCACTTCCAGGCCGAAACTGACATTTTCAAAGATGGTCAGCGGCAGGGGAATGGGGCGCGAGAAAACCACGCCGATGCGCCGCCGCAGCTCAACCACATCCGTATCCTTGCCGAGGATATTCAGATCACCCATGCGGACTTCGCCGCGCATCTCATCAACGTCCGAAAGGTCAATCAAACGATTGAGCACTTTCACGAGGGAGGATTTTCCACCCCCGGAGGGGCCAAAAGCCACCGTGATCAGGTTCGGTTGAATATCCAGGCTGATGCCCTTAAGAGCCTCTTTCCCGTCGGAGTAGCGCAGATACAGGTCGCGGATTTGGATTTTAGGTTCGGTCATTACCATTGCCTCTTGGCGCGCGCGCGCGAGCGGATCAGGGACGCGATCAGGTTCATGCCCAGCACGAAAACCATCAGCACCAGCACAGTGCCATACTGCACGCCGGAAGACATGCCCGGTACTTGTGTTGAGATCACATAAATGTGATATGGCAGTGCCATGGTAGCGTCCAACGGCGAGGAGGGCAGGTGCGGCAGGTAAAAAGTTGCGCCGGTGAACAGGATCGGCGCGGTCTCACCCACAGCCCGCTCCAGCCCCAGGATAATACCGGTCAGGATCCCCGGCAGGGCTTGCGGCAGGATCACGCGCGTGATGGTTTGCCACTGCGTGCCTCCCAGCGAAACACCGACCACGCGGAAACGGTATGGCACGCTGCGCAGGGCTTCTTCAGTCGTGGAAATGATCACCGGCAGGGTCATAATGGAAAGCGTCAGTGAAGCGGATAGGATGCTGATGCCGAAATTGCAGAATAATACGAACAGGCCCAGTCCAAACAGCCCATACACAACGGAGGGCACGCCGCCCAGGCTGATAATGGCTACACGGATGAACCGTGTCCAATAACTGTCTTGCGCGTATTCCGACAGGTAAATGCCGGCTGCGATGCCCAGAGGGATGGAAAACAGGGCTGTGCCGGCCATCAGGTAAAACGTGCCTACGATGGCGGGCAGAATGCCGCCGGCGCGCATGCCGTCGCTGGGCATGCTGGTCAGGAATTCCCAACTAATGTGCGATCCGCCTTTGACGATGATGTAAACAATAATCCCCAAAATCGGCAGGACCGTGATTAGCGAGATCAGGCGTATGAACGAGAAGCCGATTTTTTGGGACTGTTGGCGTGTGATGCCAAATCGCGATTCTTTCGGTTCCGGATAACGCCTCATGAGATCACCTGGCCTCTCTCCTGCTTGGATTTACCCTGGACGGTGGAGGAAGAAATGTTAATGATCAGGGAGAAAATAAACAGGATGATGCCGATGAAGAACAGGACATGGTAATGCACACTGCCGCTGGCCACTTCGCCCATTTCGGATGCGATTGTGGCGGTCATGGTGCGCACCGGCATGATGACGGATTTCAGGCCGGAGAAGGTGGTGGCGGCGTTGCCGGTCACCATCATGACGGCCATGGTCTCGCCCAGCGAACGCCCGATCCCCAGCATCACGGCGGTCAGCAGCCCGTTGCGGGCAGCCGGCAGAACCACGCCCCAGATAGTCTGCCATTGGGTGGCGCCTAACGCATAAGATGCGTCGCGGTATGAGTTGGGCACTGCGTACAGCGCGTCCTCGGCAATGGAGACAATCGAGGGAATCGCGATCATGGCCAACAGGATGCTGCCGCTCAGGGCGGTTAGCCCGGTGGGCAGGTTGAAGAATTCCCGCAGGAAGGGCGACAGCGCCTGGATGCCGATGAAACCCAATACCACCGAGGGGATGCCTGCCATGATTTCCACGGTCGGCTTGAGGATTTCCTTCACATTTTTAGGCGCGATTTCGCCGATATAAATGGCCGTGCCGATGCCCAGGGGCAGCGCGATCAGGATGGACGTAAACGTAACCACCAGCGAACCGCTGATTAACGGCAGCAGGCCGAACAAGTCTTCAATGGGGTACCAGCGCACACTGAATAAATCTTTCAGAGAGACTTCGCTCAGGGCGGGCAGTCCTTCACGGACCAGGAACACAAAGATCAGGAGAATGAATAAGATACTGGATGAACCGGCAATCTTAACGGAATTGGTGATAATTTTTTCTGATCGTTTCATGTTTTCCTGTGCTAATCCAGAATGGGCACAAATCCCAGCTCGGTGACAATTTCCTGCGCTTCGCTGGACAGGATCCATTCCAGGTAATTTTTGATAATCCCTTCCGGTTCGCCGCGCGTGTACATATACAGGCTGCGTGAAACCGGGTAGGTGCCGTCGATCACGGTTGCTGCCGAGGGCAGGATATAAGCGCGGCCCTCTTTGGAAGCCAACGCGACAGTTTTGACTTCATCGGTGATGTACCCCAGGCCGTCGTAGCCGATGGCGTTGGGATTGTCGCTGACCTCCGAAATGATACCCTCAGAGGAGGGCAGCAGCAGTGTATCGGCGGAAAAAATATCGGTATCTTCCTCGTCACCCAAACGGATGACCGTTTCCAGAAAATAAACGTGGGTGCCGGAGTTGGTTTCGCGCGACAGGCGCACAATGGGCCGATCCTCGCCGCCGACTTCGCTCCAGTTGTTGATTTCTCCTTTATAAATGCGGGAAACCTGGTCAAGGGTTAACTCGGAGACGGGGTTTTCGGGGTTGACGATCACCCCGATGGCGTCGTTGGCAACGATAATTTCGTGGGGTTCAAAGCCTGCGGATTCCGCCTGTTCGATTTCCAAATCTTTAATCTGGCGCGAGGCGTTGGCAATGTCGATGGTGCCGTTGATCAGGGCGGTGAAACCGGTGCCCGACCCGCCGCCGGTGACGGAAATTTGAATGTCGGGGTATTCTTCCTGGTAGCGTTCAGCCCAGGCCAGGGCCAGGTTGACCAGAGTGTCCGAGCCTTTGTTTTCAATATAGTATGAACTGCCAACTGACTGCGTGGTGTCTTCCGAGGAGGAAGAACCGCAGGCGGTCAAGATTAAAATTCCGGCAATCAGGATAGGCCATGTCCAACGTTTCATTACCAAAATTATAACTGAAGAGTGCCAAACATGATTTATAATCAATCGGTTTGTCGGATCCAAATTCCCTTCAAAGCCTCGAGAACGTATCAGTTATAATCATTGTTGAAATATGATTTTAAGGAAATGGCTGCATGGAAGTTAGTAATATAAAACAAATTGATATCGACCACGAGATGCGAACCTCGTACATCGATTACGCCATGAGCGTAATCGTTGCGCGTGCGCTGCCGGATGCCCGCGATGGGTTCAAACCGGTGCACCGCCGCATTCTTTATGCCATGAACGATATGGGCATTCGGTCCAACACCCCGTACAAAAAATCTGCCCGTATCGTTGGTGAGGTACTGGGTAAATATCATCCTCACGGTGATGCTGCGGTTTATGATTCCATGGCACGTATGGCACAGGATTTTTCCCTGCGCTACCTGATGGTTGATGGACAGGGTAACTTTGGTTCAGTCGACGGTGACCCGCCGGCTGCCATGCGTTACACCGAAGCCCGCATGGGCGTGTTAGCCGAAGAAATGATGCTGGATATCGACAAGGACACGGTCAATTTTGTCGATAACTTTGATGGCTCCCTGCAGGAACCTGAAGTACTGCCCGCGCGGCTGCCCAATCTGCTGCTCAATGGCGCTTCCGGTATCGCGGTGGGTATGGCCACCAATATTCCCCCGCACAATTTGCGCGAAGTTTGCCGCGCATTAATATATGTGATTGATAACCAGGATTCGGTCGATGATATCACGGTCGAGGACCTGATGAAATATATCCCCGGACCGGATTTTCCCACCGGCGGTATTGTGGTAGGCGCGGAAGGACTGCGCCAGGCGTATTCCACCGGCAAGGGCAAGATTACCATGCAGGGTCGTGCGACCATTGACGACCTGAAGGGTAATCGCTATCAGATTCGTATTTCGGAGATTCCCTATCAGGTCAACAAGACCAGCCTGATTGAACGCATTGCCGACCTGGTGCGCAGCGATAAGCTGCCTGAGGTTTCTGACCTGCGTGATGAATCCGACCGCAACGGTATGCGCATCATCATTGAATTGAAACGCAACTCGCAGCCGAAACGGGTGCTCAACCGGCTGTTCAAATATACTCAACTGCAATCCACCTTCGGCATCAACATGCTGGCCCTGGTGGAAGGCGAACCGCGCCTGCTTTCACTCAAACGTGCGCTGCAGATTTTCATCGACCACCGCATGGATGTCATCACCCGCCGCAGCCAATTCGAACTGGAAAAAGCCAAGCATCGTGCCCACATTTTGGAAGGGCTGCTGATCGCGCTGGCGAATTTGGACGAGGTCATCAAGACCATCCGCAACTCGCCCGATTCGGATGTCGCTAAAGAACGCTTGATGACCCGCTTCAAGCTCAGCGATATCCAGGCGCAAGCCATCCTGGATATGCAGCTGCGCCGTCTCTCCCAATTGGAACGCGAAAAGATCGAGGATGAACACAAAGCCTTGATGGAACGCATCGAGTATTTGGAAGATTTGCTGGCGCATCCCAAGAAAATTCTGGCGCTCATTCGCGAAGACCTGGACGAGGTCAGCAAGAAATATGGCGATAACCGCCGTACCTTGATCGCGGGCGGTAATTTGGAAGACCTCAACGAAGAAGATCTGGTTTCCGATGTCCCCGCTTTGGTGACGATTACCCGCAACGGTTACATCAAACGTACCCAGCCGGGCAACTACCGCACCCAGGCCCGCGGTGGCAAAGGTGTGATTGGCCAAACGGTCAAGGATGAAGATGAGATTGATATGCTCATCTCCTGCCGTGCCCTGCACACGCTGTTGTTCTTCTCGGACCGCGGCAAGGTCTATTCCGAAAGAGTATACGAATTAGCCGAGTCCGGCCGCAACGAAAAAGGTACGCCCATTGTCAACCTGTTGGCGCTGGAACCCAATGAACGCATCACCACCGCGGTGACGGTGCCTGATTTCAAGGCTGCCGAATACATCGTGGTTGCCACGGCCAAAGGCCGTGTCAAACGCATGGCTCTGTCTGATTTTGAAACCGTGCGCGTCTCCGGCTTGATTGCGATCAACCTGGATGAAGGCGACGAGTTGGGCTGGGCGCGCCTGACCAGCGGCAATGATGATCTGATCATGGTCACCGCCGGCGGTAACGCCCTGCGTGCCAAGGAAAGCGATTTCCGCCCTATGGGCCGTTCGGCCAGAGGTGTAACCGGCATCAAGCTGAATGGAGATGATCGTTTGACTGCCATGGAAGTGGTGGTTGAAAATGCTTCCTTGTTAGTCGTGACGGAAAAAGGTTTCGGCAAGCGCACCAACCTGAAGCAGTACCGCGTTCAGGGCCGTGCCACCAAGGGTGTGGCTACCATTGACCAGAAGATGCTGGATAAGATTGGCAAAATCGCCTCGGCGCGGGTTGTCGAAAAGGGCGACCAGGTCACCTTCATTTCCAACAACGGCATCATGCTACGTTTGAACGTAGACGACATCACCAGTTCCAGCCGCGCCACCAAGGGCGTGCATCTGATGAAGCTGGATAAGAACGACAGTATCGCGTCCCTTGGGCGCATATCCGACGCCAAGTAATCGATCGAAAAAATAATATAAAAACCGACAGAGTTGGCTGAGCGCCTGTCCAGAACGGAGTGTGGGGCGTCGAAGCCAACCCTGTCGGTTTTTTTAAGTAAATAATCACTGAGCGCCTGCCCAAAATGCTGGCCTTGCGTATTTCGAACGAAAGCGTGGAGTCTTGACCGAGCAACTTCCTCTTGAAGGAAGTCAGTGATCAATACCTTAAGCCGGTTGGCCGTCCAGGGTTCGCATGAATTCCCGCACCAGTTTCGTATTGTCCTGCAGGGCGATGATGTGGTGGTTGCCGCACGGGCGCGTCAGGAAATAGTGCACATCCTGGTCCAGGTGAATCTCGATCTGTGTGCGGCACAGGTTCTTCTCTTCCAAATTCGCCAGGATCTCAATATCTGACAGGAAGTAACGCTTCATGTCCGCGCTGACTTTGAAAATCAGACCTTTCTGTTGGGGGATTATTCCGTCCACCGCTACGCCGATACCGGATTCGTAATGGGTCTTCAGCGTGTAACTGCCACCCATGTTGAGGGGCAGGGTGCAATGCGCCACCACCATGCGGTTGTCCTGTACCATGATGCGCGAGGGATTGACCATGAACCCCGGTTCCCCCAGCAGGGATTGCAGGATCATCATGCTGATCAGCGCGGGCACGTCCCCTTCACAGGAGGCGGGAATACCCTGTGCGTTGAGCAGTGCCAGCGCGATACACCCGGTGCTTTGCAGCGGTTCCAGCAAATCGAAACAGCGCACGGTCACGCCGCTGAGGTGATAGTCTTCAACCATCTCCTGGAGCGCACCGTAAATATTCAGCGCTTTTTGCAATTCCTCCGGTGCGAAGGCGTGGCTGCGCAGATCGTTGATCAATTCGGAGTCGGGCATAGTTTCATGCCTGGCGCGTTCAATCAGTTCCTCGATGGGCAGTTCCAGAATTTCGCAGCCCAGTTTTTCTTTGATCTGCCGGGTATCCACCTGGCTGGCGATCAGCCAGTCGGATGGTTTCCCGATCACACCCAGAACAGCGCCGTTCAGCTCCTGGCGGGTTTTACGGATTCTCTGCAAATCCATCAGGCGCGCGGCAATGCTGTCCAGCTCGCCATGGATGATCTCGCCCGGCTGGCCGTGCGCTTGCAGGTAAGTCAGAATTTCCAGCGAGGCAGCCAGCGAATTGTGTTCGCCGCTGGTCAGCAGATGCACCGGACGCGGCAGCTGATCCAGCATGGATAAAAAAGCGTTTTCCGTGCCGCCGGTCAGGATGAAAACCAGAGGAATGGCGTCTGGTTCGAATTCTTTGGGGTTTTCCACCCATTCCAGCGGGATGTTTATGTGGTTTTGCAGTTCCTGGATGAATTCATGGCCCAGTCGGGTTCTTTCGCCGGTATGAGCGATGAGGGAGTGAATTCCCAATATTTGAAATTTCATGGTATTCCTTTTTGTTAGTCGTTGGTTGTTGTTATGAAAGGTTTTTAAATTGTAATACCGGCCGAAATGGCAGGCGAATTATTCTCTTAGCCGCAAGCGCAGGTCACCAACCGGGTAACTGTTAATCTGCCCGTTTTCATCCAATAAGCGCAGGCACCCATCTGGGTCAACGTCTTGCAGGATGCCGCTGACCGGGTCACTGCCCGTCGCGCTCAAGCTGACCATCTGGCCTTTGAAAGCCAGGTGCTCGTTGAAATCTGCCAGGAAAGACGCGGCGGTCAATTCCCCACGCAGGCTGATGAGCTGCTCCAGCACAGACGCCAGGAAAGCATACCGTTCAATCGGGATGGCGCAGTGTGCCTGCAGGCAGGTGGCCGGGTAGAGCAGGCCTTCATCGGGCGGCACGGAACCGGGCAAGATGTTGATGCCAATACCCAGCACCAGCCCGCTCAGCTTTTCGCCCTGCCAGGCGCTTTCGGCCAGGATGCCGGAGGTCTTGCGCCCGTCCAGCAGCACATCGTTGGGCCACTTGACTTGTACGTTGACATCACACATGGATTGCGCCGCCCTGCGCACGGCGCTGGCGCCCAGCAGCGCGAACAGGCTCAGGTGCGCCGCTTCCGCGGGAGTGGGCCGCATGACCAGGCTGAAGGCCAGCGAGGTGCCCGGCGTGGTGACCCATTTGCGCCCGAAGCGGCCGCGTCCGGCGCTCTGCCGTTCGGCTACCAACAGCGTATTATCCTCCGCGCCCTGCGCTGCCAGCAGCAAGCCCTGCGCGTTGGTGGAATCTGTTTCCTCGAAATACAGCACGTGAGCCAACGGCAGCGCGCGCAAAGCTTGGGTAAGTTCGGTTGGGGTTGGATTTCCTTGCATGCGTCCATTATAGTAAATTTCTGCGCAGGATTAAACAAAAAGAGCGGTGGTTAGCCGCTCTTTTTGAAAGGAGAGTCAATAATCTGGTAATTTGTTTACTTGCTGGCGACCTTGATGGTCTTCGGTTTGGCTTCTTCGGCCTTGGGAATGACCAACATTAGGATGCCGTTTTCCATGTGCGCGTCGGCTTTGGCGGCGTTGAGTGTATCCGGCAAAGTGACTGTGCGCACAAACTTGCCGCTGGGGCGTTCTTGCAAAATGTAGTTCGCTGTTTCATCAATATCGTTTTTGAATTCACCCTTCAGGGTGACGTTCTCGTTCACGATCTGAATTTCGATGTCCTCAGGTTTCAAACCGGGCAGCATGGCGCTGATGGTGAATTCATCATTCACTTCTTTGACATCCACCGGGAAATAAACCTGATTTTCACCGGGTCCCCATTGTTCCGGGAATTGTTCCCAATAGCGGTAGCGCGGAAATCTTCCATAAGGGGTTCGAATATAGACTGTCATCGTTCACCTCACATAATTATTTTATTTTCTAACTTGACACTATCATAATTCCCCTATATATATTGAATATAAGCAAAGCATCTATGTTTTATAAGAAAGACACTGCGGGTTGCCAATGCTGTGGTATCATTTCCGACTTGGAGAAAAAAACAATGGATGACAAGATCACCATTATCGAAGGTCCCCCGCCGGTGTTTGAAGACACCAACGACGGCTGGGCCATTGGGTTGAATGAAAGCCCAATGCTATACGATACCATTTTCACGCAGGTGCGCACATTTAACGGCCCGGCGCTGGTAGAACGCTGCCATCATGCCTGGAAGAAAAGCAGCACTATCTATCTGCATTACCGGAATGAAATGGGTGTTGAGGAAAAAGCGCCCATCGTGGCGGCTCGATCGGTTGAGACCGACGATGGCCAGGTGCTTCTCCTCTGGCTGCGCCAACTGCCCACTTTCGAAGACCTGCAGGAGTTCATGGAATCTTCTGATGACGATTACGACGATGAAGATTTCGATGACGACGATGGAGATGATTTCGTCGAATAGGATTTAAGCTGGATGTATCCAATAAGCGCCCGCAGTACGCGGGCGTTTATTTTTTTTGCTACGGCATTCCAAAAAACAGATTGTGTTACCATTTGTTTCCGGTTCTCGGATAAGAACCAGAAGGGCTGCGGCTCCTGTTGATGCAAAAAGCGGATGCTGTTCTTTAGCCAGTGAATCTCGGAAGGAGAAAACCCATGAATCCCATTATTGATGATCTACATAGCCGCAAATCGGTGCGCGCTTACGAGGACAAACCCATTCCCTCGGAAATTAAAAAAGAAATATTGTTGGCGGCCATGGCCGCGCCCACAGCCGGCAACCAGCAGATGTATACCATTTTGGATATCACCGACCAGAACATCAAGGACCGCCTGGCAATTACCTGCGACAACCAGCCTTTCATTGCCAAAGCGCAGATGGTGCTGATCTTCTGCGCCGACCTGCAAAAATGGGTTGACGCTTTTGAGGATTGCGATTGCCAGCCCAGACTGCCCGGCAAGGGCGATATGTTGATTGCGACGGATGACGCGCTCATTGCCGCCCAGAACGCGGTCACGGCTGCCTGGAGCCTGGGCATTGGTTCCTGCTACATCGGCGATATCATGGAACAGGTTGAGGAACACCGCAAGCTATTAAACCTGCCGCGGTATGTGTTCCCGGCTGCCATGCTGGTATTCGGTTATCCCACCCAACAGCAAAAGGACCGTCCCAAGCCGCTGCGCTGCGACCCACAGCTGATGGTGCATGAAAATACCTACCGCCAAATGGACAGCGCAGAGCTGAAAAAACTGTTCAAAAACCAGCATGGCGACAAACCTTATGAAGACTGGTTCCAGGCTTTCTGCGCCCGCAAGTACAACTCCGACTTTGCCCGGGAGATGAGCCGCTCGGTGGCGATTTACCTGGATGATTTTCCATTCAAGGCGGAATAACCAGAGTTTTTAGTTTTGATCATCATGCAGCCGCGCAACTAATCCGTGGTTGGTATTACACATTTCAAACCGAGATTTCCTATCCGAGGTAGTGTTTCGCGATCACCCCTGCGGGGTTCGAAATGATAATGGTGAGGAATTGTTGATTCAAACAAATCTCCTCTTCGTGTCATACTGAGCCCAGCGAAGCTGGGCGTAAGGATCTCGGAAAGAATAACCGAAATATCTTAGCTCAATACTTCCAGCTCTCACTTAAATCGCGCCATTCGGGATTTTTTGATTCGATCAACGCGATTTTCTTTATCCTACGCCATTTTTTCAACTGTTTTTCTCAAAAAAGTGCAGAATTAATATCATCCCCTTGCTCAAAATAAACTAATCTGTGGATGTGGTATTTCCTGGTGAATCCGGGAATTTGACCATCACGATGTTCCTGGACGCGTCGAACTAGGTTGTTAGTTACACCAATATAAAGTGTTCTGGATGCATTAGTCATAATGTAAACATAGTATTCACCCATGAAAGAATTCTATAACAGAACAACTTCTGTTGATATTACGAATCTGTAAAGTCTCATTGATTCCAAAACATACTGACCTTCAAACAACAGACTGAATAACAAGGTCAATTATCCGCTGTTTCGGGAAATCAGGTCGAGATCACTCCCCGAAGGGAGTGCTTCGCGATCACGCAGCCTTCGGCTGCTCAGGATGACACAACATAAAGTAATCGCTGGTCTGAAAGATTTGTCTTAGTGATATTTTAGTCAAGTAATCACGAAGTATCCCGTCAGGGAAAAGTAGCATTTTTTTCGAATAGGATAATCTATCCCTAAGCCTGCTTTTTTAATGATCCAAAGGTTTAAATTTCCACATTTCGGTCTGTGATATGATTTTACGATTCTTTGACTGAGGTATTTACATGGGAGAAAACGGAACATCAACAGTCGCGCTGGTCCGCTGCCAGGATTACATTCCCGAGCAGGTGGATGCCGCTGTGCAAAAAGGGCTGCAATTATTGGGCGGGGCGGGGCGTTTTGCCGCCGCCGGCGAGAAAATCTTGCTGAAACCCAACATCCTGGTGGGCGCGGATGTGTCTGCTTGCATCAGCCCGCATCCGATGGTGTTTGCCGCCATCGCGCGCGAATTCCAGAAAACCGGCGCGCAACTGAGCTTTGGCGATTCCCCCGGCGTGGGCAGCCCGGAAGGCGCCGTGCGCCGCTCCGGCCATTTGGCGGTCGCCCAGGAATTGGGCATCGAGCTGGCCGATTTCATCACCGCGCGTGAAATACCCTTCCCTGAAGGACACTTGATCAATAAGTTCGACATCGCCGAAGGCGTGACCTCCAGTGATGGACTGGTCAGCATCAGCAAGTTCAAAACGCATGCCCTGACGCGCATCACCGGCGCCATCAAGAACCAGTTCGGTTGCATCCCCGGCGTGCGCAAGGCCGAGTACCATTCGGTCATGCCCAACGCCAGCCTGTTCTCGCAGATGCTGGTGGACCTTAACCTGCTGCTCAAACCGCGCCTGTTCATCATGGATGGCATCATCGCCATGGAGGGCAACGGCCCGCGCAACGGCACCCCGCGCCCCATGCATGTGCTGCTCTTCTCGACCGACCCGGTCGCGTTGGACGCTACTGTCTGCCGCCTGATCGATCTGGATCCATCTTTGGTTGAGCCTTTGGTTCACGGCGAGGCTTTCGGCCTGGGCACCACCCAGGATATCGAATATGTCGGCGACCCGCTGGAGAGCTTCGTCCAGACGGATTTCAAGGCCAACCGCTCCAATGTGCCCACCACCACCGACACATCATTCCTGTCCACCAGTTTCATGCGCCGCTTCACCTCCCCGCGCCCGGTCATCGACCCGACCCTGTGCATCCGCTGCGGCCAGTGCGTCAACATATGCCCGGCCAAGCCCAAAGCGCTCTCCTGGCGTAACAATGAGCGCATCGACATTCCGGTGTACGACTACGCCAAGTGCATCCGCTGCTACTGCTGCCAGGAAACCTGCCCTGAAAAAGCTATCACAGTCGAGATCCCCTGGTTGGGCAAGTTGGTCCGGCGCTAAAGTAAAAAGTTTTTGTAATATATCGTAAATTCATTCCATTGCATTAATTTACAAACAATGGTAAATTAATGCAATGGAATTTAAAAAATTAATAGAGCTGGTTAAAGATCAACCCTTATTTGAAAGCGGCTTGCTTCTTTCGGGCGATGTCAATCCGGGTTATATCCGCAGACAGTTAAGCGCTTGGGTAAATACCGGCAAGATTATCCAACTGAGAAGGGGATTATATGTGCTGGATCAACCTTTCCAAAAAATTCCCCCGCATCCTTTTCTGGTGGCCAATCGTCTCCAATTTCCCTCTTATGTTAGTTATCAATCTGCCCTGGCTTATTATGGCTTGATCCCTGAGGGGATTTATACCACTGTAAGCGCGACTACTCGACGGCCGGGAAAGTGGGAAACGAAAATCGGGACCTTTCAATATCATCATGTTCAGCAGGGATGGTTTAATGGATACACTTCCCTGGAACTGGATGACCGGCAGACTGCCTTTTTAGCCGTGCCGGAAAAAGCGCTGTTGGATTTTGTTTTGTTAACACCCCGGGGAGACTCCCCTTCTTTTCTGGATGAATTGCGGCTGCAGAATTTGAATATATTAGATCTGCCCCGACTGGAAGCTATGGTTAATCAAATAAAAAAACCGAAGTTGAACCGATTTTTCACTAATTTTCAGCAGTTGGTTCAGCAGCAAATGAAAGGAAATCGCAGGTTATGAAAGAATATTTGCGTACATTGGTTCAGGAAAACTCCAGTCCGTTGCAGGGCCGCAATATCGCCCGGGAATATTTGCAGGCCCGCGTATTGGAAAGACTGCAGAAAATGGGCGCCTTTGTCCCGCTGGCTTTCCGGGGAGACACGGCTGTGCGTTTTCTGTACGGAATAAGACGTTTCTCTGACGACCTCAGTTTTTCCTTGGAGAATGGAAAGGGGATATTTGATTTTGATTATTACTTGCAGGGATTGAAAACCACATTCAATGCTGAAGGATATCGGATAAAAATTTCATATAACACCGATCGCGCCATTCAGTCGGCGTTGTTGGAATTTGGAGGGCTGTCGTATGAGCTGGGCCTGTCTCCCGATCAGAATGAAAATTTGGCCATCAGGTTTGAGGTGGACACCAAACCGCCCCAGGGCGCAGTGCTGCAGACCAGCCTGGTGCGCAAGTATGTTTTCCTCAATTTGTATCATTATGACCGTGCTTCGCTTTTCACCGGAAAAATACACGCCCTTCTGACCCGTAATTTTACTAAAGGACGCGATGTCTATGACCTGCTGTGGTACCTGAGCGACCCGACCTGGCCGCCGCCCAATTTTGTATTTCTAAAAAACGCTTTGGTTCAAACTGGTTGGAAAGGGGAGTTTCCGATCGAAGACAATTGGCGGACATTGCTGCGCGACAGAATGAATGACCTGAATTGGAAGCGAGTGATTTCAGATGTCAGTCCATTCCTGGAGAACCCGGGAGAATTGGAATTTCTGACCAAGGATAATATTTTTCATCAATTAAGAAGTTGATCGATCAATAACAGTAGCTATAAAAATGCTCGTAACGCTGCCAGGAAACCTGCCCGGTCAAGGCCAATACGGTTGAGATTCCACCGCTGCGGAACTGTTCTACTTTGAATCTTAAGAAAAATTGCCTATATGTACTAAACTCAATTCGATAGGTGGTAGTCGTATTTTATATAGACTACAGTTTAGATAGGAGTCGGAAACAGGATAGGTGGATTGCATTATAAAGATGGATAATAAAAACCGTCAGAAGAAGTCAAGCGCCGTGGATTAATTGAGTAAAAAAAAATAGAAGACAAGGTAGGAAGCTCTTCATTCCGATTCTGATGACTATTCTTGATGCTGAGCAAACTTACCCTGAAATCATGAGAAAATTAACGCATAGAATTCAGTAACAATAAATGTCAAAGGTTGGTGAGCGGATCTTTTCTCAAATGGGATAATGGCATGAAAAAGAAAATAGTAGAAAAAAAAGTCATGAACGAAAAACTCAGTGGCCAAAGCAAAGACGCGGTTGTGTTTATGACAGCATATAAATCAACTGGTCTTTCAAAAAAGTTATTTACCCTTAAAAAGAGAAAAAAGGCAAGAGATTTACTTCTTGAAAATCACATTTCGAGTCTGCTAATTGGGAATTCTGCAATCACAAAAAATGGAGTTCTGGAACTTGAATTATCTTATGACTCGATTAAGCAATCAACAAATTATAAGTTCACCCCTAAGGACATAAGCAAAAACCTCGATGATTTTAAAAATGAGTTGGAAAAAATAAAGTGGTGCATACCCCTTCTTCACTCGTTAACGCTCTTGTTAGATCCAAAATTTTACAGCATATCATATTTTGTGATTATGGAAAGCTTTATTGTTAAATTCGGAACTAAACAATATCAAGTAGATCCAATAATTTATTGTATGAACGATGTCACTTTTATAAACTTTGAGCTAATTGATTGTGCTACTGGCTACCCACTAGCTAAAGACGATATTTTTGGAAGGAAAAATAATTATGATTTGATTCCAATTACAAGTCTGAAATATTTTGACGATGATGAGCCTACACCTGAAAACAGAAAAATCTCTGATGTGATTTTTGAAAAATTAAATACCTTTTTTTCTACTATGCTAAGAGGTAAATATGAGGTAGACCAATATGGCTATGTACATAACTTGTTTGTTTCTACAAAATCTATTGCAGATGTAAACGATTATTTTACAAAAGTACTTGGTGCAAAAACAATTGATATTCAACTAGATAACTTGAACACTAATGGGGCATATAAATATTATTCTCAAGATTACTTGGGCGTTGTTATTATAGATGATTATCAATACAAACAACAAGCGATATTTGATGTGCAAATACTAGAATCCTTGAAAATGTATGTATTATTAAATCAAATTGTTAATTTTGACTTAACTAATGATCTGGCATCAACAATAAATAACCAAATAGCTATTGAGTTTTCATTACTTGGTACAAATGTACCGATTGATACAGTAAATACAATAAAAAATATCAAAAAAACTGAGACTTATAAACTTCGAAAAAATGCTATTGACGTAAAAATTTCTTATCTAAATATAATAAATGAGCGCATAAAAAATAGAAATGCTTTATTTCTCAATATATTATTATATTTTCTTACATTCATTGGCAGTTTAAGTACGTTACAAATTTTGAAGGACGAATTTGGTTGGCCACTCCTCCCTTGTCTTATCACTCTTTCGACTGTTTTTATCGTACTTGGATTGTGCTGGATTTTTATAGAGCGTAAGAAGTAGATTGAAGAACCGATATCAATCTTACTAATGCTTCTTTCTTGGTAAATAAGCATTATTCTCTTTTGTAATGAAAAAAAGTACCCCAGGCAGGACTCGAACCCGCAACCTAGGCGTTAGGAGTGCCTCGCTCTATCCATTTGAGCCACTGGGGCAACGCGCATTTATTATAGCATTCTGCTTTTTTCCCTGCAAACCTTTAAAAACTGACCGCCGGTTTTGCCCGGCGGTCCAAGGGAGGGATTCCCACCAGTTACCCATTGGGATCTCCGGCGCGAGGAGGGGCGCTCCGGGGAGATTCTGGCGGTACTGACACCGCTGCTTTTGGGGCTTTGGTGCCATGAGGCCATAATATACCATAATCAGAAATGGGGGTATTAACAAAATGTAAAATCGCTTAGGAGGGTTTTCCGAACTGTTTCAGCCAGAAATCGATGTCATCCCCGCTCGGTTCGGCTCTTTTCTTGCTTTTTTCACGCTTTGCATTCAACAAAACGGCAAATTCTTCACTGGAAAGCACGCGCGCGCCCAGATGTTCGGCGCCCTGGCGCACCGCGTTATCCGAGCTGACCACCACCCAATTACGCGCTTCACCCTTCATCCTGCGCAAATGCTGCAAAATGGCGGTGTCGGCGATGGCCGGCGGGCGCACGAAATGCACTTTGAGGAAAGCCCGCTTTAAATCCGGGCTGCCGCCGGGTTGCGCCTGATCGAAATACACCACTGCCTGCTTGCGTTGGCTCTGAAAGAATGTTTCCAGGCGCGCGATCAGGGCCTGCTCGTCATCCAGCTGCTGCAGGTTCAGCCCGCGTACACGCGGGATCAGGTTATGGCCGTCAATCAGGTAAGGCATTGTTTCGCTCTTAATTGCCCGCAATTGTATCACCGGCGGTTTTTTCGGGGGATTCCACCTGTTTCAGGCCGAATGACCGGCGCATTTGCCCCGTCCTCCTTTATAATTCAGTCATGCAGAATATTAACCGTTCGCTGGAAGGATTTTAGTTAGTATGTCACAGGCTTATTATCGTAAATGGCGCCCCCAGGGTTGGGAGGAAGTTGTCGGGCAGGAACACGTGGTGCGCACCCTGCGCAGTTCGCTAGAACAGGGCAACCTGGCGCATGCCTACCTGTTTTCCGGCCCGCGCGGCACCGGCAAGACCACCACGGCGCGCATCATTGCCAAGGCGGTCAACTGTCTGGCCGAGGAGCAAAACGCGCGCCCCTGCAACCAGTGTGAAAACTGTGAAGCCATCAACCAGGGCCGCTTCCTGGACTTGATTGAAATTGACGCGGCCTCCAACACCAGCGTGGACGACATCCGCGACCTACGCGAGAAGATCAATTTCTCACCCAACAAGGGCCGCTACAAGGTCTATATCATCGATGAAGTGCACATGCTTTCCAACGCGGCTTTCAACGCTCTGTTGAAGACGCTGGAGGAACCGCCCGCGCACGCCATCTTTGTGCTGGCGACTACCGAAGTGCATAAGATTCCGGCCACGGTGCTCTCGCGCTGCCAGCGCCACGAATTCCGCCGCATCCCGCTCAATTTCATCCAGGCGCTGTTGAAAGACATCGCCGAAAAGGAAAATGTTGATGTGGAACCGGCTGCGCTGACGGCCATCGCGCGCCAGGCCACCGGCAGCATGCGCGACGCGGTTTCGCTGCTGGACCAATTGGCTTCCACCGGCAGCCGGGTTACGCTGGAATTGACCCAGCAGGTGCTGGGCACTGCCGCCGGTGAAAGCGTTTATGAAGTAGTTGAAACCATCCTGACGCAGGATATCGGTAAGGGTATTGCGCTGATCAATCAGGCTTTGGACAACGGCAGCGATCCGCGCCAGTTTGCCCGCCAGCTGGTGGACCTGCTGCGCGCGCTGTTGATGGCGCGCATGGGCAACGTCGAACAATTGGAAGTGACACCCGATGAACAACAAAAGCTGCGCACGCTGGCCGAGCGTTTCACCCTGGAAAAACTACTGGCGGCTATTCAGGCTTTTGACCATGCCGCTCAGCAATCCAGCCTGGGTTGGCAGCCCGGCCTGCAATTGGAATTGGCCATAACCGGTCTGGCTGCCCAATCCGCGCAGCCTTCACCGGCGCCTGTCAAACAGGAAAGTCCGGCCGCTCCGCTTCAGGAAAAGAAAACGGCGCAGCCTAAAGCTGCCCCGGCTCCAAAGAAAAATATGGAACCTCAGGAAAAAATATCGGAGAAGGAGCCGGAAAGCGCTGAAGTTAAAAAACCAGGCGTTATGGATATTCCGGCAGCCTCACCGGCCGAAACCAGGACAGAACCTGCCCCGGCGCAGTCCGCGCAGACACAGCCGGCTCATCCGGCCGCTGAAGGCGACCTGGAGCGCATTCAGGAAAGCTGGAAGGATATCCGCCAGGCGGCGCGCAAAATTTCTCCGGAAACCGGAGCATTGTTGAATTCCTGCCGCTCGGTGAGCGCCAATAAAGGCCGTTTGGTTTTGAGCTTTGCCACCGATTTTGTGCGTTCCAAGATGGAAAATGGCAAGAATCAGGAAAATGCCCGCGAAGCGGTGCGCCAGGTGACCGGTGTGGATATTGAAATCGACTGCCGTGTGGCCGGCCAGGAAGAATCTGAATTTCCCGAGGGGATTGACCGGGACGGCATGGTGGGTACGGCCCTTTCATTGGGCGGTAAGATTACGAAAAAGAAGTAATTCAATCTTATTTATTGAGAGGTAACTTATGATGAAAAATATGATGGGTGGGGATGGCGGCATGATGAAGCAGCTCAAGCAAATGCAGGACCAGCTCAAGAAAGCCCAAAAAGAACTGGAAAAGGAAACCGTAGTCGGCACGGCCGGCGGCGGGACGGTGGAAGTAGTCATGACCGGCGCGCAGAAATGCGAAAGTATCACCCTGAACAGCGAAAAGATCCGCGACATGAAAACCGAGAATTTACAGACGCTGGTATTGATGGCGGTCAACGACGCGCTGGATAAGTCGCGCAAGTTGATGGCCAAAAAGCTGGGCCCGCTCAGCGGCGGCCTGGGCGGACTTAAATAAAGGTTTGCCTGTATGGCTATTCTGCCTGAACCGCTGGAAAAATTGATCCTGGCCTTTGAACGGCTGCCGGGCATCGGCCCTAAAACCGCCTCGCGCCTGGCTTTTTATATGCTGCGCGCGCCGCTGGAGGTATCGGCCGACCTTTCGGCGGCTTTGAAGGATATCAAAACGGCCACCGGATTGTGCCAGATTTGTTTCAATATCACGGTGGCAGGGCATGATATCTGCGATATTTGCGCCAGCCGGGAACGCGATCCGCACCAAATATGCGTGGTGGAGGACCCCATGGATGTATTGGCCATGGAACGCACCGCCGGATTTTTGGGCCGCTATCACGTGCTGCACGGCGCGCTGTCGCCCATCGAGGGCATTGGCCCGGATAATCTGCGCATAGCCGAGCTGGAAGAACGCGTCAAAGCCGGCGATATCAAAGAGATTATCGTAGCCACCAACCCCAGTATGGAAGGCGACGCCACGGCGCTATACCTGCGCCAGCGCTTGGAAGCTTACCCGGTGCATCTCACGCGCCTGGCGCGCGGCCTGCCGGTGGGCGGCGACCTGGAATATGCCGATCAAAATACCCTGCTGCGGGCGCTGGCCGGCCGCCAGGATCTATAGATACAGCGAAGAATCCTGCTCTCTTTGAGAGCATCAGCATTCATTCAAAAAAATTCCGCGGAATGCGGTTTTCTATTTAATTCTTTTCACAGGAGAAATTAATGGCAAAGAAGATCATTATCGATACCGACCCTGGCGTGGATGATACCATCGCCATCCTCGCGGCGCTGCGCTCGCCTGAGGTAGAAGTAATAGGCCTGACCAGCGTGTTTGGCAACGTGCCCGGCGAAATTGCCGCGCAAAACGCGCTGCGCCTGGTGGAATTGGAAGGGCATGGCGACATCCCGGTCGCGCGCGGCAGCGACGTGCCCATGGTTTTCCCGCTGGAAAAATTAGGCACCTGGGTGCACGGTGAGGACGGCATGGGCAATACCCAGCCGCCCGCGCCAAAAGGAAAGGTTGTCGATAAAAGCGCGGCAGAGTTCATCGTAGAAATGGCGCATGCTTATCCGGGCGAGGTGACGCTGGTGCCGGTCGGCCCGCTGACCAATATAGCCCTGGCTTTGCGTATAGATCCAGGCATCGCAGCCTTGATCAAAGAAGTGGTGATCATGGGCGGGGCGGTGGCCAACCCCGGCAATATGACCCCCGTGGCCGAGGCCAACATCTACCACGATCCGCACGCGGCCGATATTGTCATGGCTGCCGGTTGGCCGCTGGTACTGGTTGGGCTGGATGTTACCCACAAGACTATCATCACGCCGGAGTTCCAGCAAATGCTGTTCAAAGCCGGTAACCCGGCCGTGGAATTGATCTCGAAGATTTTGCCCTGTTACCAGAATTTCTTCAACAATTTATACGGTCTCAACGGCGCTATTTATACGCACGATCCCTCGGCTATTTCATACGTTATCAACCCCGATTTGTTTACGACCAAGGAAGTGCCTGTCTTCGTGGAGACGGAAGGGCGCTGCGTGGGGCAGACCGTGGCGGATTGGGCGCATCAGTGGGAAGAGCGCACACCGGTTAAAGTATGCCTGGATGTAAATTCAGAAGGTGTATTGGCCATATTAAAGGAACGCCTGACAGCTTGAAAAGCTTTGACCTCTTAATTGGTTAAATAACAACACCGCTCACTGCAATAGAACAGTGAGCGGTGTTTATGTAAAAAAACCAAACCTAACTTATTTCTTCCTGCCGGTTACCCAGTTGATGATTAGCAGCAGAACAACAGCGCCTACAAACGCCGCAAAAATCTGGCCGATGAAGCTGCTGACACTCAGGTTCAGCAATCCAAAGATCCAGCTGCCCAGGAAAGAACCAATCACACCGATAACCAGGTCGCCGACCAAGCTGAAGGAATTCTTGACTACTTTATCTGCCAGGAACCCCGCCACCAAACCGATTAATAAAAGATATAAAAAATTCATTTTTACCTTTCTATATTTAATTTAAATTAATTATATGATAAATATCCGAATTGACTTGGTACTGCCTATTTTTATATAATTTTCATACAGAAAAAGAGTTTTCTTGAAGAAAAATACCAATTTTTTGACTTTTGACTTCATTTGTGCTATTTTTAACGCTTGTAATTCCCCATTCAAATGGAAGTGTAAATGATAAGAGAACGTATTGCGGATAACGTATATTGGTTTCAAAGCGAAATATACGCACAGGTTACGGCCGGTGCGATTGTAGGCTCAAATTGGGCCGTTTTAGTGGATACCCTGGCGATGCCGGAAGAAACACTGGAAATGCGGGCATATTTGGAAGACACGTTGGGTGTCCAGGTCCGCTATATTGTCAATACGATTTACCATGCCGATCACACCTTCGGAAACTGTTTCTTCCCCGGCGCGATTGTCATCGGGCATTCCCTTTGCCGGAAATTAATGGCGGAGCGGAACCCAACCGCTTTAAAAAATGTACAGGAGCAGAATTCCGCTTTTGATAATGTAAGAATTCAATTACCTGATTTAACGTTTGATTCGGGTACGATTTCTCTCCAGATAGGTAAACGCCACATCAAGATCTTCCCCACTCCCGGCAGCAGTGCCGACGGCATTTCCGTACTGGTGCGTGAGGATCGGGTATTGTTTGCCGGGGATGCTTTCCTGCCCCTGCCTACTATTGTAGAGGGCGACCTGGATCAATTAACCGAAACCATCAAGAATATCGGGAAGATGAGTTTGGAGAATATCGTTCAGGGCCACGGCGACGTGATTTTACGGGGTGAAATTGAACAGGCAGTAAAAAACAACATTAATTACCTGGCGGCCATCCGTAAAGTGGCCCGCACCGCGGCCAAACGGAAAGATCCCCAGGAAGTGCTCGAAGAAGCAACGGTGGAAGAATGCGGCAAGAGCCGTGTGTTATTGGGCGGCCTGGTAGAAGGGCTGCACCAGCGCAACCTGGCTGTTCTTTATAAGCAGGAAGTTGAAGCTTCCGAATAAAACCCGGTTCTATTCTTTGTTTTTGATGTGATATTTTTTGGTGAAGATGCGGGCAAGTAGTTTTACCTGCCGCTCGCTTCCTTCTTTAAGCCGTTTGAGGTTTGGCCGCAGGGCGTATATCACCAGGGCGAGGGCGGCTATGCCGAAAAATGCGTAAGCCCAGGGGTTCATCCCCTGCATGGCCCGGATGGTAAACACTCCCATGGCGGAGAAGGCGATGCTGATGGTGGTCAGCGAGGCATATCCCACAATCACATAAAATATGGCTGCAAAAGGCAGGATGATCATCCAGCTGTTTAACCACAGTCCGATGGCTGCGCCCAGGGTGGTAGCTCCGCCGGCGCCCCCGCGGAAATGCAGTTTGCCGTTCTCATCTTTTTCGACCAGAAAAGCGGAATAATTATGACCGATTATAGCCAGCACACCGCTCATGGCGGTAGTCCAGGCGATTCCTGCGGAAAGGGATTGGCTGACCCAGACGGCTGCCGCTCCTTTTGCCGCGTCTAATAAAGCGGTGAGCAAACCCGCGAACGGGCCGCCGGCGCGCATGGCGTTGGTCCCGCCGGTGCGGCCGCTCTCAATCGACCGTACATCCTGGCCGGTGAAAAGTTTGACTACCAACCAGCCGGATGGTATCGAGCCGATTAGGTAGGCGATTGGTAAAGAAAGTAATGCTATCATCATGTTCGTTTAACCCTTTGTCTTCCAATAAGATGCACTTCTATTTAATAATGATTCCCAAAATCCAGAAAAGGCTTAGCATGAGAAAAGGTTCAAAAAAGACTTTTCGCAGGTCAGGCTCCTCTTCCAATGAAGCTGAAATACCAATTAAAGCATAAGCCGGCCCCAGCAGCCCTAACGCGTAGCGGATGGGAGATAGAGGCCAGTAATAAAGTGCAAGCACAAATTGTGCAATGATTAATGTAATGACAGCAGTCCATTCAAAACGCCATCTGCCGCCCAGCCTGAAGTGTAAAATACGCAGGCATAGGAACGCAAAGAACAGCGGTAGTACCAATAGCAATAAGTATAGCCGGGAATTGGCAGCGCGCAGCACAATACTGAGCAGGAAAAACACGCCATAACTGACCGCGGAAAGCACCATCAACGAAAGCGGGTAGCGCGCATCGTTTTTATCCAGCGAGATGTATTCCGCCAGCATAATCAGGATGATTAATAAGCTGCCAAATGCCAGGATGATCCACCATTCCAGCCCGGTTTCGAGCAGTCCCAGCGGGGTGCCGAGCGCGCCGGCTGTCATGGCCGGTAAAAACAAGTGGGGAAAAGTGGCGTGCGTTTCAATCTTGGGATGGTCGCGCAGCATCCAATCCATCCCGGCCGCGGCCAAAGCTGCTGCGATTAAAGCGATCAAATTATAGAAATTAATGCGCAGCGGGATGGCAATGCCTGCCAAAGTAAGGGGCACTTCCCGCGCGCTCACTTGAATAAAAGGCAGCAGGGAATAACATATCAGGATACTGGCTGAGACAATACTAAGTTTTTTACTTTGTGGGAGTTGAAATTGATTTTCCACAACATGATTTTACCTTAACCGCGCGCTTTCATCATCGGTTTTACCCCGATATGGTAAAATTATAGATTGTATGTTCGACATTAGAAATGAACCCAAGGTACTGCCACCAAGATTAATTCCTTCTTTAGTTGAAGGTTTTAATGCGGTTGCTAATCATATATACGTTATTATCCTCCCAATCCTTCTGGATTTAATCCTGTGGTTTGGGCCGTTTGTGCGTATTAAAAATCTTGTCCTGCCGACCGTGTTGAATGCCAGCGACCTGTCCGCGCCTGCTTACGGTCAAGACAGCCAGGCTTTCCTGCAGACCGCAAAGGAAATGTGGACTTTGATTCTGGAACAGTTCAACCTGCTCTATAATCTGCGCACCTATCCGATTGGCATACCGAGTTTGTTGAGTTATAAAGGAGTGCAACTCAACCCGCTGGGATCGCTGCGTATTATTGAAATGAAGTCTTCCGCTTCTGCGTTCTGGATGATGGTGGCATTCTCGCTTATCGGATTGGTTATCGGCAGCTTATATTTTGCCTTAATCGCCGGCGTGACCAGCACGGCTGATATCAAGTCAAAAATTAAACAATTCCCCGGTCAAGTTGTACAGTGCTTCGTGTTGTCCATAATTCTTTTCGGCGCGCTGCTCTTCCTGTCCATCCCGGCGATCTGTTTGATATCATCTCTGGTAATGTTCCTGCCATCCCTGGGCTCCCTGCCGCTTGTGATTTTCAGCCTGATGCTTGTTTGGGTCCTGATGCCGATGGCTTTTTCGCCGCATGGAATTTTTGCCGACCAATTTAAAGCCACAACGGCCATTGCCAATTCCATCAAGCTGGTACGGCCATTGATATCGATTGTAGGTTTGTTCTTCACCGTACTCATCATGCTGGGGTATGGACTTGATTTTCTCTGGTCTACTCCGGATCCCGATAGTTGGATGCTGATGGTTGGGATATTTGGCCACGCTTTTATTTCCAGCAGCCTGATTGCCGCTTCGTTCGTCTTCTATAATAATGGTATGAAATGGCTCCAGGTTGTTATCCCGGATGTGAACACCGGTAAACAAAAAATACTTTCTTAGCATTAAAATAAAATAAATTATCTCGGAGGAATTAGTGCCGGAATCTGCTGCTCATGTAAGTTCATATGGCGCCAAAGACATTCAGGTTTTGGAAGGCTTGGAGGCGGTTCGCCGCCGTCCGGGTATGTATGTCGGTGGAACCGACCTGAAAGCGCTGCATCACCTTGTGTATGAGGTGGTGGATAATTCCATTGACGAAGCCCTGGCAGGTGTCTGCAACCGTATCACGGTGACCATCCACCCGGACAGCTCCGTAACCGTGGATGATAACGGCCGTGGTATCCCCGTGGATATCCATCCGCAAAAACACGTTTCCGCCCTGGAAGTTGTCATGACCATCCTGCACGCCGGCGGTAAATTCGGCGGCGGCAGCTACAAGGTCTCCGGCGGTCTGCACGGTGTGGGCGTCTCGGCAGTAAATGCGTTGTCGGAATGGTGTGAAGTGGAAGTGCGCCGTGATGGTAACGTTTATTTCCAGCGTTATGACCGCGGCCGCCCGGTGGAAGCCGTCAAGGAAATTGGAAAAGTCAAAGAAGGCATCACCGGAAACCGCACCACCTTCCGTTTTGACAAGGAAATATTCAAAGAGGAAATTGATTTCCGTTTTGAAACACTGGCACAGCGTTTCCGTGAAATGGCTTTCGTTACCCGCCAGGTGGAAATCAGCCTTATAGATGAGCGCGAAGACCCCATCCACACCATGCACTTCTATTTTGAGGGCGGAATTGCCTCATTTGTTAAATACCTCAACCGCAATCGTGAAGTACTGCACGATGTCTTCTATGTTGAGAAGGAAGTCGATAACATCACCATTGAAGCGGCTGTCCAATATACCGATGCTTATTCCGAATCTGTTTACAGCTTTGCCAATACTATCAACACCATTGACGGCGGTACCCACATGACTGGTTTCCGCTCGGCAATTACGCGTTCTCTGAACGATTATGCCCGGCGCAACAGTCTTATCAAGGATAACGACCCCAATTTCACCGGAGACGATACCCGTGAAGGTATGACCGCCCTGATCAGCATCAAGCACCCTGATCCGCAATTTGAAAGTCAGACCAAAGTCAAGCTGATGAATCCGGAAGTGCAAACCATTGCCACGCAGGTGGTGGGTGAAGCTTTCACCGAATTTTTGGAAGAAAACCCCGCGGCCGGTAGGGCCATCATCAAAAAATGCCTTACATCGGCACGCGCCCGCGATGCGGCTCGTAAAGCGCGCGATCTGGTCATCCGTAAATCGGCCCTGGAGAGCATGACGCTCCCGGGCAAACTGGCCGATTGCTCCGAACGCGATGCGCAGCGCACCGAACTGTATATCGTTGAGGGTGATTCCGCAGGCGGCTCGGCCAAGCAAGGCCGCGACCGCCATTTTCAGGCTATTCTGCCATTGCGTGGCAAGATCCTCAATACGGAACGCGCGCGTTTGGATAAGATCCTTTCCAATAAAGAAGTGAAGTCCATGATCTCGGCTTTGGGTACCGGTATTGGTGAGGGTTTCAATATCGGAGGGCTGCGTTATCACAAGATTGTGATTATGACCGATGCGGATGTGGACGGCAGTCACATTCGTACCCTGCTGCTAACCTTCTTCTTCCGCTATATGCCCAAACTGATCGAGGATGGCCATCTCTTCATCGCGCAGCCGCCCTTATATTTACTCACTTATCGTAAGGATAAACGCTACGCATACTCTGAAGAGGAACGGGAATCGATTATCAAGGATATGGGCGCCAAAGAGGATAAAGTGGGAATCCAGCGCTACAAGGGTTTGGGTGAAATGAACCCGGAACAGCTGTGGGATACCACCATGAACCCGGACAATCGTACCTTGCTTTTGGTCAATATCGATGATGCGGCCGAAGCGGACCGCACTTTTGATATGTTGATGGGCGACCTGGTTCCGCCGCGCAAGCGTTTCATCATTACGCATGCCAAAATGGTGCGCAACCTGGATATCTAAACAAGGAATTCAGGGAAATTAAAAAGACGCGGGCTCCGATTTCGGAGCCCGCTTTTCATAGGGGAGCAGATGGGTCTACGGTTTTTCAGCTAAAGTAACACTAACTTTCATTTCTTTTCCATCGCGCTGAATGGTCAGGCTGACCTTGTCGCCGATTTGGTAACCGGAGATGGTGCTGGCTAGTTCATTGATACTGCCGACCTGGGTCTTGTCTACAGCGGTGATGATATCGCCGCCAACCAGGATTTCCTCTCCGTTTACTTCCAGGGGTTTATAACTGCCGCGCAAGCCGGCTTCGTCAGCCGGGCTGCCGGCGCTGATCTGCTCAACCAACACGCCTTCGGGTGTGGTTTTCAGCCCCATGGCGGAAGCGATTTCAGCGGTCATGTCCACACCCTTAATACCGAGCCAGGCGCCGCTGGCTGTTTCTTCAGTTTGCGTGGTATTGCTGCCGTTCTCGGTTCCGGGCCGTGCGGCCAGGGTCAGCGAGGTTGTGTTTTCCTGCCCGTCGCGCAGGTAGGTGATCTCAATGGTTTGACCGGCATTGGTATAACGCGCCAGGTAAGCGGTCAGGTCTTCAAAATCGTTGATGGCATTGCCGTCCACGGCCGTGATGACATCGCCGCCTACGCGGGCATCCTGCCCGTTGATGGTAGCGGTGCGGTCGCTGCCCTGCAGGCCGGCTGTTTCAGCAGGCGTGCCGGAGTTGACGTCGATGACCAAAGCGCCGCGTTGGGTGGTGTCCATATCCATTACCTCGGCTAATTCGGGCGTCAGGTCGGTGCCGCTGATACCGATATACGGCTGCTGGTAGAAACCATCCTGAATCAGGAATGGCACGATTTTCTCGACGATGATGGACGGGATTACATAACCCACACCGGAGTTGGCTCGTACGGGGCTTTCAATAGCCGTGGTCACACCCAAGAGCTTTCCGTTGATGTCCACTAACACGCCGCCGGAGTTGCCCGGGTTGATGGCGGCATCGGTTTGGATGACATCCGGAATGGTGTAAGTGAGGGTTGTGCTGGAATCAAGTGACAATGAACGCCCTAATCCGCTGATGATACCGGTGGTCATAGAGCTGCTCAGGCGGTAGGGGTTGCCAATCGCGACAACCAATTGCCCTACTTTTGCCTGGGTGGAATCCGTAACCTGAATGGGGGTCAATTCCGCTGCCGGAACATCGATTTTCACGACTGCCAAGTCGCTGGCGGAATCGCTGCCGATTACTTCACCCGCGACACTGGTGCCGTCGGCAAAGATTACACGGATATTGTCCGCGCCGTCAACCACGTGGTTGTTGGTGACAATGTGGCCTTCGGTATCCCACACAAAACCGGATCCTGCGCCGCTTTCCTGGTATTCCTGTTGGTTATTATCCTGGTTCTCATCCTGCGGTAAACCGAAATCAAAGGGAAGACTGGGCAGTGAAGGCGTATTCTGAACCACTGTGGACGTGACTTCGATGCTGACTACTGAGGGCAGCACCGCATCATAAATTGCTTCGTAAGAGGCTTGCAGCCCTTCCAAGCTGGGAGCTTCCACAGGGTTCTGCACTGCTTCAGTTGCGGCCGTGGTGGGGCTTTGGCTCTCCGCGGCGGGGCTGGCTGCTTGAGCTGAATCGTCGGGAAGATTTACCTCGGCGGCGGTATTACAGGCTGCCAGTCCAACAATCATTATTAGACTGATCATACTTATAACAATTTTCTTCATTCGTACCTCCAAGTACATATCCGCATGGATATTATTTTTACAAACTCTTTCGAAGAATTAATTTACTCCAATCCCATTATTATGTAGTAAGAGTTTTGTAAAATCCCTGTAAATATTTCAAAAAGCGATTATAGGTATAAAGCGAGTGCTTCATTTATAATACGCATAATCATAAAAACAGAAACAAGAGGTCGGTTTATGGCAGTATCAAGCAGAAGTCCAATAATTGGGTTGGCGTTAGGCGGGGGCGGCGCGCGTGGTTTTGCTCACATCGGCGTGTTAAAAATCTTGGAAGCCGAAGGTATCCAACCACAGCTGCTGGCCGGCACCAGCATGGGGGCTGTTATTGCGGCGTTATATGCCGACGGTATGAATGCCAGAGAGATTGAAAAAATTGCGTTAGGCATGAGTAATCTCAATAATATCGGGAGCATGGTCAAATTGCTGGATGGTAATTTAGCCAGGTTTAAAAACGTGATCAGTAATGACGCCATTCAAGAATATCTGACGGAAATGTTCGGTGGAAAAAAAGATTTCACCGATTTAAAAATACCGCTGGCTTTGGCCGCGGTGGATGTGCTGCATGCTTGTGATGTGGCGCTGCAGGAAGGGGATTTGATTGAAGCTATTAGCGCATCCATGGCGCTGCCCGGTATTATTGCTCCGCTGCAAAAGGGCGATACCCTGCTGGTGGATGGCGGTTCTCTCAATAACGTGCCCGCTGACCTGGTGGATAGCATGGGCGCCGAGGTGACTGTAGCGGTGGATGTCAGCCCGGATGTGACCAATATGGCTTTCTGGAGCGAGCAGCATATTCCGGGCATTGCCCTGGCCAATTGGCGCACCAACGCTATCATGGTCTCTAATTTCACGGCTGCCAAATTGCGCAAAGCCCGCACGGATTTGATCATCCGGCCGGATATCGACCCGCAAATTACCACCCTATCCGGTTTTACCAATGTCAAGGAATTGGTGGACGCAGGCGCCAAAGCAGCCCTGGACGTTTTACCCGAACTGCGTAAGCTGGCCAAACCGCGCCTGTATCTTAAAGATCCGAAAATCGAGAAAGCTGAACCGGCCTCGTTGTAAACCTTTGTTCTAGGAAGGAAATAAAACTGGGAAGTCATGAAAAGGCTTCCCAGTTTTCAATTGGGCTAGTTGTAGAAACCCTGCTTTTGAATGGCACGGTTGATCAATGCCGACGCGATTTGAGAACCTTCCTCCAGGTAAAGCTTGGTTGCCTTGGCCGGTTTGGCTTTATCCAGTTTGATGGGGTGAATCAAGCCTTCCAGGCTGCGGAAGAGTATCTTTTGTTTTTGCTGCTTGTAAGTCAGGTTCAATAAGGTCTCAATTCCGAATCCCGAGTGGCGGATTTCTTCCACAAGGGGCAGGAAATCTCCGCGCCAAAGCGCGCGTTGGCCGGAAAGCGGGCGGAAGGGATCGAAATACTTGACCATCATGGTGGAGTAATGCGGATCACCGATTACCATGTCCGCTTTATCTTCCAGCAGCGGTTGAATTAGCGATTGAATGTGCCGGCTTTCGACGTTGCTCAAGTCGGCGTCAAAGAACACCAGGATGTCTCCGCTGGCGCGCAGAGCGCCCGCTACCATGGCATGGCTCTTTCCCCGGTTTTGACTGAAAAAGATCGGCACCACTTTCTTGTTTAATGCGGCGGTTTGGATAACCGCGCTGGTGTTGTCGCTGGAGCCATCGTCTATTACGATGATTTCGTCCACCTGCTCACAGGCGCTCAACGCGCTTAGGATATCTCCCAACGTGCCTTCCTCGTTGAATGCGCTCACAACCATGCTTACCGGGTGTCCGTCAACGCGTTTCTCGATCAGGTGTGACTCGCGAGCGTCTGGCTGGTATTGGAACAGGATGCGTGCGTAGCGCTTTTTTTCTTTGAAAAGGGCAGGGTTGAAGTGCTCTTCGTAATACCGGCAGACTTCTTCGAAATTCTGGAATTCGCGTGAGAAAAACGTCTTCAGCAGCTGCCATTTACGCATGCCGCCCTTTCCGACGAAATGCTGCGCGGTCTGGCTGAGCGGTGTCAGATAGTTCTGGTATGCGTTGTTGGCAAACTCCAGTGTGGGCAGGACATTGTCGGTGATATCGACATAGTCCTTGCGCACCAGGTGATAATCGCCCGCGCAGCGTATGTACTCCCCTTCAACGTGCGAACCGCCTAAATCTTTCTGTTCATTCTGTTTGAAGATGCCGGAAACCAGCAGGTATCCGCCCGGCTGCAAATGGCGCGCGCTCTGCGAGAAACCCATGTCCATGGCGAAATATCCCTGAGATTCGCTCATCAACACCAGGTCAAATTTCTCCGGGCTGCTGAATTTTTCGATACCGGTATTAATGAAATGGATACCCTCGGATTCTGCGGTTTCGAAATATGCCGCGTGGTTGCGGTCGGGGGAGATGGCAGTCACCTCGTACCCTCTGGCTTTCAACGCGCGGGCGTTGTCGCCGATGCCGCATCCGATGTCCAGGATGCTGTGAACGTCCGCGGGGATCATTTCCAGTAAAGTCTCTGTGTAGCGCTGCTGCGCCCTGCGGATGCAGTCCAGATCAAGTTTTTCTTCCTGCTCCCAGAAGCCATAGTGTAAGGAATCAAGCTTCAGCACCTCGGTGCAGAAGAAAAGTTCTAGGTTTAGTTCGGGTTTATCCCATGAAGCAATCTGTGTCATTTCGACCTCCAAAGTTGTTTTCAGCGATTATTGCCGAAGGCACATGTTCGGGCATCCTCCATTTGTGGGGGAGATCGGGTGAAATTAATGGGGGATAACAGGAGCGAAAATGGGGGATATGGGTTAGATCAATTCGAGAAGGCGCGCTTTTTCCAGTAATTCTTGCCGGCCGTGCACGTCCAGCTTGCGGTGGATGCTTTTCAGGTGGGTGCGGACGGTGCTATAGGAGATAAATAATTCGCTTGCGATTTGCGGCCCTTTCCGCCCGGCTGCCAGCAACTTGAGCACTTCCATTTCGCGATCACTCAACGCTTCCGGCAGAATACTGGCGGGAATCCTGCGGCTGCCATTCTCCGCCGCGCTGGCGTTGCGCAGCAGGCGCATGATAAAAGCGGGTGATTCCATTGAAAGCTCCGGGACCAATTTCAGCACCGGTGCCGGCTCCTCCAGGAAAACGCGCTGGTACTCTTCAGGTGCGGCGATATGCACGGCCCGCTTGACGCAATCCAGCGCCTGGTTGTGTTTCTCGCTCTGCTCCCAAACTACCGCTTGTTGGAGATAAATATTGATCAGCCAGCGATAATAGCCGCGCCGTGAGGATTGCTTTTCCATCTCGCGCAGCAGCTTTCCGGCAGCGGAAAACTCGCCATTTTTAATCAGGTAGCGGGTATAAACCAACAGGGATTCCATATTGATGTAATCAGGTTTTTGGGTGAGTATCAATTTTTCCCGCCGTACCCAGTGCTCGACTTTCAGCATGTTGCCTTCCGCCAAATTTAAATGGGTTTCCCAGGCGTTCAGCCAGCTTTCATCGCTCAAGGATGCGTTACCGGCTAACTTTTGCGCCTGGTGGATTAATTCCATGGCCAGGTCGGATTTGCCCAGGGCGTGGTAAACCTGGGACGCGTAGTAATTTGAAAAAATAAGGTTGAGGGTTACTCCCGATTTCTGAGTGAGTGCCAACCCGTGTTCCGTGAGTTGCTGTGCTTCTTCAAGCTGATTGGCTTCCAGAGCCAGACGTCCCTGCCAGGAGTACATACCGCCCAAAGCCGGATCCTCTGTGTTGGCGCTGTGCTGCAGCGCCTTTTGGCAAATTTCAACGGCTTCTCCCCGCTGCCCATTGAAGTGCAGCGCGGCGACCAGGGAGTTGGCGATCGCATAGTAGAAAGTCTTACCGCCCACCGTTTTGCCGATGCGCAGCCCTTCGTATAATGTTTCAATGGACTTCCCGATGTGGTCGATGCGCTTTTGGGTTTCCGCCTGCGCCCACAGGGCCATCAGGTTCCAGGCACTGCGGTTTTTAGGAAGCAGGTGCTGGGCTGTTTTAGCTTGCTTAAGTGCGCTGTCATATTGGCGCGTATACATCACATCCGTGAAGGCTCGCAGCGCTGCCAGTTTTCCCCGCGTAATTTGCTGGCTGCCTTGCCTTTCTTTGTCCTTGCCTTTGATGGGCGAGGTTTTAAGTAAATCTTCGGCTCGTTCAGCTAACATCAGCGCTTGGACGAAATCCCCTTCCAAAGCTTTGATCCAGCCCTGATAAACCAGTAATTCGCTGCGCGGTTGGAATCCGATCCGTGACCATTCCGCCAGCCACTGCAAGATCGCGGTGAGGTTTCCGTTGAGGATGGCCTGCTCGCAGGCCGGTTCGATAATTTGCAGCGCGTTGCTTTCCTGTCCGGTGCGCAGGATGCAGTCTACCGCTTCGTCCAGGAATCCCTGCTGTTCGAACCACATAGCAGCTTTGAATAGAATTCCCTGTTGCTCCTCTGCGGCACACCTGGATAATAGAAAATCTCTGAATAGCGGGTGGTAGCTGTACCACCCCGGCCTGTTCTCAACCGGGAAAATAAACAGGTGGTTGTCCAATAATTGTTGCATCAGTGTTTCAGTGCCGCGGTTTTTGACCGCGCTGCGGCACAAGGCGGTTGAAAATTGGTCCAGAACACTGCTGTGCAGCAGGAAATCTTGCAGGGAGGGTTCAAGCTCTCCAAATACTTCTTCTTCGAAATAATCGGCCAGGAAACGCTGGGCACCGTTGAGGTGCGCGATTCCCGGGCTATCTTCGGTCAGGAGTTCCATGTCCAAGAGATCGACGGCCAGTCGCAGTCCGGCTGCCCAGCCGCGGGTCTTGCGTTCAATGCTCTTCAGGTTCCGGGCGGGAATTTCCTTGCCGGTTTCCAACTGAAGGAATTCCTTGATTTCTTGCGGATTAAATTTCAGGTCGCCTTCATTGATTTCGACCAATTGGTTGTAGGCGCGCATACGCGAAACCTGCAATTCCGGCTGGCGGCGGGAGATGAGCACCACGACCGCACGCGGGTTGAGCTGTGTGGCCAGTTCAAAGAGGAAATCCTGAATACGGGTGTTGCTTACGTCATCCAGACGGTCAAAGACCAGCAGGAAGGTTTTCTCGCGTTTCTGGATATTTCGCACCAGAAGGCTGATTTCTTCAGCTTCTTCGACAGTCATTCCCCTCTGAGTGGGCTGAACGGGCGCATCGATTTGCAGGGCTTCCCGCAGGCCGCTGACGAATACTGGCAGGTCGTTATCCTTATAATCCAGATTGAACCATAGGTGCTCGATGTTATTGCCGGAGGCCCAATTGGCGATCAGGGTGGATTTACCATACCCGGCCGGAGCGGAGATCAGGAATAAGCGCGCTTTATTCTTTAAGCCATCCATCAGCATAGATTCCAACCGTGAACGCTGGATTAAATCCCCCGGCAGGCTGGGGGGGGTAAACTTTTGGATGGAAGGGCTCATGGCTTCGCTGTTTTCCTGTCTCTCTTATCTTTTTCTTTTATCAAATTGTTCTTTTTCGGAACATTAATCTATTCAATCATATCAGTAATGATTGGCAGTGTTCAACGGCCTTTGGGAATAAAAAAAGGTGTGCTGCGCATGTATTCGCGGTAGCTTTCCCCGAACCGTTCCAACAATTCCTTTTCTTCAACCAGCTTGATGTACAGGATGAATAAGCCTGCGAAAACCATGGAGAACACCACCATGCTGAGGGAAGCCATGTAAAAGGATAATCCCAGGTAGGCCAGGCTGGTGCCGAATCCCATCGGATTGCGGCTGTATTGGAAGGGGCCGTGCACCAACAGCTTTTGGGTGGCAATAACCGGTATGGGTGTACCCTTGCCATTCACAATCTGGTCGCCGATTGACCACAAGGCGAAGAACAAACCGATCAGCAGGAAAATGCCCCCCGCGGCTTTCCAGATCAGGTTGACCGGGGTGATTTGTAATCCCCATTGGCGATCCAAAGCTGTTCCAAAGCGCAGGAAAAAAAGAGGAATCAGCAGGCCGAAAATGATAGCGCCGCACAGCGTTGCTGCTATTCGCAGGGGCAGGGGATATACTTTATCAGCCCATTTTTTATAAATGCTCATCGCTCAACCTTTAAAAACAGGATTCCTTATCTTATCCCAAAGTGTAATTTTCTGCATTTCCCTGCCAAATACAAAGTGGCGGGTGAAGGGCTGCAGCGCAATAAAGGTCGAATCCGGCGGTATTACTGTTGTTTTTCCGGCATTTTTCCGCAATATAAGTCAGGACATTCAATAGCGATTTGATTATCATGATGGAAAAAAGGAGAGAAAATGTCAAAGCAAATAAATTTAGATCCCATTGGGAAAGTGCATGCCGGTGAGGAGGGTTTCAGCCTGGAAATATTCGAACCGTTTCGGGATGCGTTGAATGGCTTGGAGCAGTTCAGCCATGTACTGGTTTTTTGGTGGGCAGATCGCTGCGACCAGGCAGCACTGCGTAAAACCACACTGGTAGATTTACCCTATGCCCCGGGATTGCGCAAAGGTGTATTCGCTTGCCGTTCGGAACGGCGTCCCAATCCGCTGGCACTGACCACCTCCTACGTTTTGCAAGTGGACGTGGAGAAAGGGTTGGTAATCCTGCCCTGGATTGATGCCCTGGACGGTTCGCCCCTGCTTGATCTAAAGCCTTTTATCCCAAGCTCGGACCGTGTACGCGATTTTCATGTCGCTCCCTGGATGGCCGATTGGCCGGAATGGATGGAGGAAGCCGCTGCCTATTTTCAGGAGCATGCGGTTGATTTTGGCGAATAATTTTCATACAATCCACCTTCTTGGAGGAAGGTGGATTGTATAATTCCCGTAATAAGCAGGAGAGGCATTATGGAGATGGAATTCATTTCTCAACCGGCAGTAATCCTGATGGGCATGAGTTTTTTTGGAGATCCGTTCAAGGCTGCCGGGGATTGGAGTGAAAATAATGAAATTGGCCGTTTGAGCCAGCGCTTTATGGATTTCATGGCTGCCTCCCATGTTTCACTTGAGGGCATCCTCGCCAGCCGGGATTTTTACGAAGTCCATATCTATAACGCGGAAACTGAAGCCAAGGGCCTTTTCGAAGTATTTGTAGGATACCCAATTACCGCCTTGAAGGAGGTTCCACTGGAATTGTCCTGCAAACTTCTGCCCGCCGGCCAATATGCGCAAGTCAATCTGCGGGGAGAAACCATCATTTCGGATTGGTACATAGACCTCAACCGCGACCTGGAGGATCGGGGTTGGCAGCGCGGCCGGCCTTTCTTTTTTCAGGTGTATGACCAGCGCTACAAAGGTCTGGATCGTATTGCCGAATCGGAATTGACTGCCTATATACCGGTAGAACCTCGCCAAGCACAAAATGGATGACCAACTGAACGCCATTTGCAGGGCGTTGGACTTCATTGAACAGCACCTGAAGGAGGATATCCGCGTGGAGGACATGGCTGAATGCTGCGGTTATTCGCTGTTCTACTTTATCCGCTTGTTCAACCAGACTGTCCATTTGACCCCCTACGATTACCTGATTCGCCGTCGATTGGCGGAAGCTGCCCGGGAACTGATCAATACTAAGCGCCGCCTGGTGGACATCGCGCTGGATTATGATTTCCAAAATCCGGAAACCTTCGCCCGTGCGTTCAACCGTGTTTTTCATACCCCGCCAAGTCAGGTGCGCAAGAGCGGTGTTTTGGATTCGCGCCTGATCCAGCGGGCTTGCGGCAGGAATCAATTATTGTATTATCGCGATTATGGCACTCCGAAAGCGCAGCAGTGTACCCTCCAGCAGATATTGCTCGCCGGCTGTCCTTTTGAATCCGATCTCACGGTTGAGATGGTTGAACAAGTTGTTGTCCGGCTGACCCCGTTTTACCCGGAGATGCGCGAATTTTTTTGGATAAGTACTTACTCTTCTCACCCTTTCGACCGGCAGCCTGCTTACTTCGCGGGCGTTGAGCTTCATGATTGGACTGCTCTGCCTACAAATTTATTTGCCAGAAGGCTGCCTTCCGGACGTAATGCCTGTTTCCAGCAGCGGGATTTGCTCGAAAACCTGAGCCATATCCGTGCTTATGTTTACCAATCCTGGCAGGCCAATACCGCTGAGACGATCAGTTCGAAAATTGAAATATTCCGCTATTCGCTGAGTAAAAATTCCCCATCCACTGAATTAATTCTGCCGTTATTTAACAATAACGATTCAAGTTTTTAGATACAATAATAAGTATGTTTAGTAAAGAGGGTGAACCTTGCCAGGTCCTATTGGACGGCGGTTATTTCAGCGATTTGGTCTTTACCGGCTTGCCAGAGTTCCCGCGTCTGGGTCACGAGATATATAGTAAAGATTTTCACATTCTTCCCGGCGGGGCTTACAACACGGCGGTTGCCTTGCAGCGCCTGGGTTTGAAAACTGCCTGGCCTTGCCGCTTTGGCGTCGATCCGTTCAGCCAGTATGTCAAAGACCATGCCATCGCCGAAGGTCTCGACCCGGCTTATTTCACCGAAACGGATGAACCTTCCCTGCGAATTACGGTAGCTTTTTCCATGGATTCGGAGCGTGCCTTTCTGAGTTACAGTGATCCGCTTCCACCGCTGCCGCTCTCCGATTGGCTCCAAGACTTGCGGCCTAATTGGTTGTGTGTTTCTCATTTAGCTTATGGGCAATCTTATCTGGAACTATTCTCGGCCGCGCACGACCTGGGTACCAAGGTCTTCATGGACTGCCAGGCGCACAATCATACATTGGCGGATGCCGGGATAAAAGATGCCTTGCGGCAAGTGGACGTGTTTGCGCCCAATGCGGAAGAAGCCCGGCGTTTGACCGGACAGCCGGATTGTGAGGCGGCACTGGAACTGTTGGCGGAATTGGTTCCCCTGGTGATCATCAAGATGGGCGCCGAGGGCTGCATTTGCCGCCAGGGCGACCTGGAGCTGCGCGTACCCGGCATTCACGTGCAGGTAGTGGACACCACCGGCGCGGGCGACAATTTCAACTGCGGTTTCCTGTGCGGGCAGGTCCGCGGCTTTTCGTTGGCCGATTCCCTGCGTATGGGCAATATCTGCGGCGGGCTTTCCACGCAAGGCTACGGCGGCACAACTACTTCTCCCACCTTCAATGAACTCAAACATTTTCTGGAAAGCCTCTAGACTACGCCTCTTCACCGAAAGAACAACAATGAATTTAACCGACAATACCATATATGAAGCTTTGACGATTGATGCCCTTGAAGCGGATGGGCTGGCGTTGGAAGGGACCGATTTTATAACCTGCCAATTCAAACACTGTCATTTCAGTGAGGCGCATTTTAAACGCTGTAGTTTTCGTAATTGCACCTTTGAAGACTGCAATATGGAACTGATGCATGTGGATCGATGTATCATAAAAAGCTGCCAATTCACACGCTGCAAGCTGATTGGAATAGACTGGACTGCTGCTTCCTGGGGCAAGCAGGAGATGGCCCAGCTGATTAAGCTGATTAATTTTCAGGAGTGTGTACTGAACTACAGCAACTTTATGGATCTAAAGCTGAAGGGCATTGAAATCATTGATTGCCTTGCGCTGGAGGTGGATTTTTCCAACACGCTGCTGCAAAAAGCCAAATTCCGCGGAACCGATCTGGAACGCGCCATTTTCCGCAACACCGACTGCCGCGATGCGGATTTCCGAGGCGCGAAAAACTATGCCATTTCCCCCATGATCAACAACATCAGCAAGGCTCATTTCAGCCTGCCGGAGGCCATGTCCCTGCTCTACACCATGGATATTAATTTGAGTTAGCAACACGATTAATAAAAAAATCTGTGTTCATCTGTGGTTAAAAAGATATCGAGACTCAAGAAGAATTGAGAAGTTCCGATGTTTATCAGCTGGAGCTTTTATCTGTGTTCATAAAATTGTAAATATCTAAAGTTTTTATCTGTGTTTATCCGTGGTTAAAAAAAAGGAAACCTTAATTTTCGAAATAATCCAGAGTTTTTTTATCTGTGTGTATTAAATCTAAAGAATAAAAAAGTTTTTATCTGCGTCCATCTGTGGCTAAACAAAACCGATTTTGAAACATTCCGGGTTTTTATCTGTGTGTATTAAACCTAAAGAATTAAAAGCTTTTATCTGCGTTCATCTGTGGTTTCATTTCTAAATCAAAAAGGCGGCACCCAGGGGGATCGCTCCTTGCCTGGGTGCCTGAGAAAAAAATGAAAAAAAAGGGGGATGGCTAAGAATCGCGCCGGCTGCATTTCGCGGCTGGCGAATTTGGCTGAATGAAAAGCTCAGCCTGACTGGGTAATTCCTGCGAACATTCCCTTGGCATTGGTAAAGTTCATTTAATATAATACTTATTGCGATGCTTGTTTGCTGCGGTGTTACCTCCTTAATTATTTCATAAAAAGGACGTGCTCTCCTCCTCAAGAGAGACGGCGCGATGATTGCATGTTTAAGTTGTAAAGCTACAAAAAAACCACCCGATTTTTGTAAGGGTGGCTTTTGAAAATCCGTATCCGTTTTACCTACGCTCGGATAAGCCTGACCCTTAATTGCCATTGGCCCTTCTGAACCAGGAGAAGGGCGCTGCTAATTGCCAGAAGTGCGAAAGTTACTGAGTTTATTATTTGTGTAGTCATCTTGTACTAAATTTCCGCAATTATACATAAAAAAACTTGCGTGTCAAACGCAAAACCCATTGCAGGTTCATTTTAATCACGCATACCGGTCACGACGGCCTGACCGGGCAGGTGGATCAGCCCCTCTTCCGCCCGTCCGATGGATTCCAGCTGCTCCGGTTGATTGCCGGCAACCCAGGCGCAGTACGCCGCTGCCAGGGTGTTCAACTCCGCGCTCGAATAAAGTTGTTCCAACGGCAGCCGGTTGTGCAATATGCGGTGGCGCGTGATTTCTTCGAAAAATTGCATGCCGTCCGGCACCGGCAGGCCGCACATCCCCAACACTAACTGGCGTTGGATGTTGCCCTCCAGCGAATCCTTCTTCAGCGGTTCGTGCCCCAGCAGGTTCCAGAAACTGGCTTCGCCCCGGCATTCAAAAAATTGCCTTTCCGCATCCTGGTGAGGGTAGACTTGATATCCCAATCCCTCCAGTTCCTCGTACAGCCGGAACCCCAACTGCATCCAGCGCGGGCAGCGTTTGAATGTTCCGGGAGTGTGTTCGAAGGACACACCCCGTTGTATCAGCTCAGCTTCAGCCGTGCGTTTGCGGTTGGTCGTTTTAACCTGTCCTGTTTCGCTTTTTTTACGCGGCGGCCTCGGTGCGTTAATGGCGACCAGCGCGTTTTCCTGCCCGGCCAAAAAGGCGAATGCATCCTGCAGCTCACCGGCGCCCAGGGAACGAATCACACGTTCCGCGTCGATCACTGCGAAAGTGAACGGACGGCTGCGATCGGGGCAGACTTCGACGCCGATGAAAGAAGAAAAAGGTATGGACATGATGGTTAAGTTTAGAATGATTCGGAAAAGAATGCAACATAATTTCAAAGATCGACCTGCGTTATAATGCAGGCACAGGTGATTATAGGTTATTAATCAATGGATGAACCCACACTGATCAATGCGTCACAAACCGGTGATCTGGATGCTTTTAATCAACTGGTGTTGACCTATCAAACCCAAGCTTATAATCTGGCACTGCGTTTTCTGAATGACGAGGACGCGGCGGCTGATGCTACCCAAATTTCCTTCATTAATGCTTATCAGAATATCAAATCCTTCCGCGGCGGTTCCTTCCGCGCCTGGCTGCTGCGCATCGTCACCAATAATTGCTACGATGAACTGCGCCGGCTGAAGCGCAAACCGACCCAATCGCTGGATGGGTTGGATCCCCAAACGGATGAAGAGTTGGACGATCCGTTTTGGATGAAGGATGATGCCGATCTACCCGAAGAGCAGGTAGAGCAAAAAGAATTGGAGCGGGTCATCCGTCGTTGTATTCAAAGCTTGCCGGAGGATTATCGTTCTGTAGTTTTGCTGGTGGATGTCAACGGGCTGGATTACAAATCTACAGCCCATTCGACCCGTGTGCCGGTCGGTACGGTGCGCAGCCGCCTGGCGCGCGCGCGCCAGCGTCTGCAGGATTGTCTGCGAGATGCCTGGGAACTTCTGCCCGAGAAATACCGTCTAAATGATGAGGGTAGCGCATGAGCAGAAAACCGCAATTTAACCGGCATGAATGGCTGCTGCTCTCTGCATATCTGGATGGGGAGCTTTCCAATCGCGAAAAGCGCCAGGTTGAGGAATGGCTGCAGAACGATCCCGCCAGCCGCATAGCGCTGGAGGGGCTGCGCCGTACCCGTCAGGTGCTGCGCCACGCGCCGCAAAAACCAGTTCCGCACAACTTTACCCTGACTGAGGACATGCTGCGCAAGCCGCTGCTGCCTTCCTTCTCCCGTATATTCAGTTATTCCGCTGCGCTGGCCGGTATCCTGTTGGTGGCTGTTCTGGGCATGGATCTTTTCGGCAGCATGACCAGTACGCAAATGGCCAGAAACGCGTCTGAACCTGTCATGCAGACTTTCAAGACTACCGAGGACACGGTCGCGGTTGAAAAGGCTACACCCCAAATTATCTATTGGGGAAATTCCGGGCCGCTGATGGGCGCGTATGGGAAAGGCGGCGGTGGAGATGGCAGCGGGTTGGCCTATGGTCTCGGCGGCGGTGGTGGCGGCGGCATCGGCGGTGGATCAGCAGAAGAAATGACGGAGAACGCGCCGCTTGCAGAAGCTGCACCGCAAGAACAGACCGGAGTGCTGCCTGAAATGCTGCCGGAGGTTGAAAGCGTGCCGGCTCAGGAAGCAGCCCCAGCGGCGGGAAATGAAGGCTCAGCAGAACTCCCCGAACCCCCCGAGGCGGTTCAGGAAGAGGCGGCGCCTCAAATAGATATGGGCGCCAATGCCGCAGGCACTGAAGAACAGACGAGCAGCGGCCCTATTCTGGGCGTTCGTCCGGCTGACCAGCGGGGCAGGGTCGAACTGCAGACGCGCGTGCAGATACAGACTATGCCGGAAGTGCAATCTCAATTACCGTTCCGCAAAGCTGAAATAATCCTGGCTTTGCTGGCGATTTTGCTGGGATTGGCGGCTTTCTTCTCACGAAAATTATCCGGTTGATCCCCTTAAAAAGTGTTCAAAAAATTCCGCTGGAATAATCCCGCGTGCTATAATTAGAACAATCTTTCGGTTTAAAGAGAATCATGGCTCGAAAAACGACAAAAAAAACAACTTCCAGAAAAAGTACCTCATCGCGTTCTTCACGCGCAACCAGCCGGAAACGCGCACCTTCCAGTAAATCCAGCGTCTCCCGGCAACTTCGCAGAATTTCCGGAGAACGCAAGCTGGATATTCTGGGTGTGCTGTTATTAATTTTCGGTGTCTTATCCCTGTTGGGTTTCTTTGGCGGCAGCGAATCGTCTATCACCGGGGTAATCAACCAATTCCTGGGGCGGGTGGCCGGTTTTGCCGCTATCCTTTTTCCCCTTTTGTTGATCTTCCTCGGATTGTGGTTCCTGGTGCGCAATGAGCAGCGTTTCCCCATGCTCTCTGCCGAGCGCATGCTGGGTGTGGTATTGCTCTATCTGAATATTCTCAGTTGGCTGCACTGGTTTGACGGCGGCGGCTGGGCTTTAGCCAAAGCCGGGCAGGGCGGCGGATACCTGGGCGCGGTCTTCGAGCGCCTGTTGGTTGTCGCGCTGGGCGAGGTGGGTGCTGCGGTGGTGCTGGTTGCCTGGCTGCTGCTGGCGCTGGCTTTTACATTTGACCTTTCCATTCCGGATCTCTTTCGTAAAATGACCCAACCGGCGGTAAAAACCGGCGAATTCATCGCGGAGAAATCCAATAAAGGTATGGAAACAATAAGAGGGGACGGCGAGATATCCCCGGCTCAGAAACCCAAGCCAATCTTCCGTAATGGCAGTACCTCTCCGCAGGGTTTTACCCCATTGGACGGCAAGCCGCTCAAAAAAATGGCGGCGAAAAAAGGCGATGTTGTTCCGGCTGTTTCTGAACAGGAAACCAAGCCGGCGGTCAGCGGTACCCAAATGTCGCGCATTTTCCAATCATCGGAGAGTGGTCTGGACTGGAAGCTGCCCAATGTGGGTGAGATTCTCAATCCGGCTATCAAAGCGGTTGTGCGCCAGAATGTCGATCAGGACCGCGCGCGTGTCATCGAAGAAACCCTGGAATCCTTCGGCGCTCCGGCGCACGTGATCGAAATCCATCGCGGTCCGACTTTCACGCAGTTCGGCGTGGAACCTGATTTAATCCAAACACGCAACGGGCAGATGCGCGTGCGTGTCAATAAAATAACTTCCCTGGCGGAAGACCTGGCTCTGGCTTTGGCTGCTTCGCGCATCCGCATCCAGGCGCCGGTTCCCGGCCGTCATTACATCGGCATTGAAGTGCCCAATGAAGAGACTGAGCTGGTTTCTCTGCGCGAGGGTGTGGAAAGCAAGTCTTTCCAAAAACTCAACGCTTTCCTGCGTTTTGTGCTGGGTAAGGACGTGGCTGGCAAACCCGTGGCGGTCGACCTGGCAACCATGCCGCACTTGTTGATTGCCGGTACCACCGGCTCCGGTAAATCGGTCTGCATTAATGCCATTCTAAGCTGTTTGCTGTTGGACCGCACGCCCAACGAATTGCGTCTGGTGATGGTGGATCCCAAGCGCGTGGAATTGACCGGCTATAACGGCATTCCGCACCTGCTCACGCCCGTAATCGTCGATATGGAAAAAGTGGTCGGCACTTTGCAGTGGATGTCGCGCGAAATGGACAGCCGCTATAAGAAATTCGCCGAGGTGGGCGCGCGCAATATCAGCGACTATAACAGTAATCAACCGCAGAAATTACCTTACATCGTTGTGGTGATTGATGAATTGGCCGACCTGATGATGATGGCGCCTGAGGAAACAGAACGCAACCTGAACCGCCTGGCACAGTTGGCGCGCGCCACCGGTATTCATGTGATTATTGCCACCCAACGTCCTTCAGTGGATGTGCTCACCGGTATGATTAAAGCCAATTTCCCCTCGCGTATCTCCTTCACCGTGGTATCCGGCGTGGACAGCCGCGTGGTACTCGACCAGCCCGGCGCGGAGCAATTGATGGGCCGCGGCGATATGCTCTTCCAGGCGCCCGATGCGCCCGCGCCCAAACGCTTGCAGGGCGTGTTTGTCTCCAATGAAGAAATTCAGCGTCTGGTACAGTACTGGATTGACCAAAAAAAAGCTTTGATGGAAACTGATCCGCAGGCCGCGGAAAAAATGCCGGAGAAAGTCTATCCCAGCGCCACGCTTACCCAAACGCCTTTATTCGATAAAGCCCCTGAACCGGATGAGGACCCCATACTGGAAAAAGCTATCGAGCTGGTACGTCAGGAAGAACGCGCTTCCATCTCTATGTTGCAGCGCAAGTTGGGTATCGGTTATACCCGCGCGGCCCGTATTGTGGACCGTATGGAGGAGAAGGGCATTATTGGTGAATCGGATTCCGGCAGCGGTGTGCGTCCTGTGCTCGATTTCGGGGATGAAGAAATAGAGGAAGAGGAATAGGATTAGGAATAGAGCAACGAAAAGATTATCAAGAAAAAAGATGAGCATTCCCTGACTCTTAGAAAGGATTGCTCCTCTTTTTTTTGCGTGAAAGTTATCTTTCCAATGAACTCTCCCCATTCCGGCCGAGATCCTCACGCTCGCTGTGCTCGCTCAGGATGACACTATGATGTAGAATAACTTCCTTTGATGGGAATCCTAAAATCTAACACCCTATGTGCCCTCCCTATTGCGGCGCAGCCGGAATGGGGAGGGTTAGGGAGGGGCGGGTTCGATTTAACCAAAAAGACCCCTTCTACAAGCCAGGGGTCTTCTTAGTTTTATATTACTTTTCTCTAGATGCCGGCTGCCTTTTTCAGTGCTTCAGCTTTGTCGGTGCGTTCCCAGGTCAGATCCAGGTCATCGCGTCCGAAGTGCCCGTAAGCGGCTACCTTTTGGTAGATTGGGCGGCGCAGGTCGAGGTCGCGGATGATGGCGCCCGGGCGCAGGTCAAAGTGTTCTTGAACCAGTTTGCTGATTTCTGCATCCGGGAGCTTGCCGGTGTTGAAGGTTTCAACGTAAACGCTCACAGGTTCGGCTACGCCGATGGCATAAGCTACCTGGATTTCACAACGATCGGCCAGGCCGGCTGCCACCACATTCTTGGCTGCCCAGCGGGCGGCATAAGCGGCTGAACGGTCCACCTTTGTCGGGTCCTTGCCGCTGAAAGCGCCGCCGCCGTGACGGCCCATACCGCCGTAAGTGTCTACGATGATCTTGCGGCCGGTCACACCGGAATCGCCCATGGGGCCGCCGGTAACGAAACGACCGGTGGGATTGATGTGATAAATGGTATCAGCGTCCAACATTTCCGCCGGAATGATAGGCTTGATGACGTGCTTGATAATGGCCTTGCGGATTTCTTCCTGCGAGATTTCCGGCGCGTGCTGGGTGCTGATGACGACTGTGTCCACACGCACGGGTTTACCGTGGTTATATTCAACCGTAACCTGGCTCTTGCCGTCCGGGCGCAGCCAGGGCAGGGTGCCGTTTTTGCGTACCTCCGCCAGGCGGCGGGTCAGTTTTTGGGCCAGATAAATCGGCATCGGCATCAGGACAGGGGTTTCGTTGCAGGCATAGCCGAACATCATACCCTGGTCGCCGGCGCCAATTGCTTCCACTTCCGCGTCGGTCATCTTGCCGGTTTTGGCTTCCAGCGCCTTATCCACGCCCATGGCGATATCGCCGGATTGTTTAGCCAGCGCTACCATCACGGCACAGGTTTGGTAGTCGAAACCCTTATCGGTGTTGTCGTAGCCGATTTCTTTGACAGCGTCACGCACGATCTGGTCGTAATTCAGGGTAGCCTGCGTGGTGATCTCACCCAGCAGCATGACAAAACCGGTCTTAGTAGCTGATTCGCAAGCCACGCGTGAGCGCGGATCTTGTGCCAGACAAGCGTCCAGAACAGCATCGCTGACCTGGTCGCATAATTTATCAGGGTGACCTTCGGTCACTGATTCGGATGTGAATAGATATTTTTCTGATTCCATCATTGTTCTCATTGTTTTTTGTTTACCTCCAAGGTTAAAGAAAAACTGCCCCTTCTGGGTTGGAGGGGCAGTCGCATACATAAAGATTGCGGTCCCTCTCATCTTCCAGAATTACCTTCTGCCGGAATTGGCACCTTTGGCTTGTGCTCATTGAGCGCATGCTGCCAGGTTGCCGAGGTTTCACAGGGCCGATCCCTCCACCTCTCTGGATAAGAGAACCATCTGGGGCTCTAAATTGTTAATGGACAAACTTATAACATAGGTTGAAAAGCATGTCAAATTGTCATTGGTGACATTCTACACTATCTAAAAAAGTATTTGGTAATAATTATGTAAGAACCGCTGACCTCAGTCGTGTTTGATCATGAAAGAGTCAAAGTCGTGCACCACGGTACTGTTGGGAAAGGTGCTTTGCGCCTCTTTCTCGACATCTTTATCGCGATAGCGCCGCGATATATGCGTAATGTATAGCTGCTTGACTTCGGCTTCTTTGGCTAATAAAGCCGCGTCCTGGGCGGTCAGGTGCGAGAATTGCCTGGCCATTTCCACTTCGGTTTGCAGGTAAGTACCTTCAATCACCAGCCCGTCCGCTTTCCGGCAGTGCTCCAGCAGTGAAGCTGTTTCGCTGGTGTCGCCCACGATGACGAATTTTGTACCGGTTTCATATTCACCCAATACCTGCTCAGGGTCGATCACACGCCCGTCCGGCAAAGTGGTGCTTTGCCCGTTGACCAGGTCGCGCCGCCAGGGCCCTTGCGGAATTTGTAAAGCTTCCGCTTTTTCAGCCAGGAAAGGCCGTTTGCCTTCTTCCTCAAAAGAAAAACCAAAGCAATCCGGACCGCGGTGGTTGACCGGGAAAGCTTTGATTTTGAGGCCTTTTTCTTCGATAATGACCCCTTCACTTATAGGAATTAGTTTAATTGGAAAGGGAGCTTTAGCGCCGCGGATCACCACCCGGAACAACAAATCTTCAATACGTTCCAGCGCGGTCTTACCGGCGTAAATTTCCAAATCCTCCATCGCTTCCCAACGTAAAAAAGTAGAAACCAGCCCGCCGATACCCAGGATATGGTCCAGGTGGCTGTGTGTTACCAGTAGACGGTTGAGTTTGCGGAAACCTAATCTGGAGCGCAGAATTTGGCGCTGCGTACCTTCGCCGCAATCGACCAGAAAGCGGTATTCATTATGGATAACAATTTGAGCGGGTAATCCGCGTTGCACCGAAGGTGCAGACGCCGAAGTACCCAAAAAATACAATTCAAACAATCGGGAGTAATCCTTTCAATTCAGGTGATTTATTTTACCTTATGGTGGTCGGACGAATCGGACAAAAATACTATAGAATAATATTGTTATCCTTATTAATTTTTAGGATGGAGAAAAATAATGAAACAGATTTCGGCGATATTGGCAACGGTATTGGTTCTAGTCAGTCTGGCGGGCTGCAGCGGGTCAAATCAGGTGGATGTGGACGCTTCTGTCCAGGCGGGTATTCAAGGCACGCAAGCCGCCCAAGCCGGTGTGCAGTCGCAGGTAAATGAAGCCGTTGCGGCTACCTTGACGGCCATGCCCACGCCGACGCTTGTACCGCTGGAAGAACTCTCAGAGGAGGAATTGGCCCAGTCCGTGGAAGATTCGGTGGACGAAGCCGTAAGCGCGGCCGATCAGGCCAGCGATGCGTCCGATAGCGCTTCTTCTGATGGCGAAATCACTCAGGATGAACTGGAAGACCTTTATTATCTTTACTATTTAGCCATCGACGAAGCCGAGCAGGCTTTGGCTTTGGCTGAGGATTATTACGATCTTTACGCCGAGTTGTTTGATCTGACCATTTCTGAATTGGAAGATATTGAGGCGCAGTTACAGTATATTGAGGAATCTGCTGCGGAAGTCCTGACCGTTCTGGACGATATTTCCCAAACCCTGGCGCAGGGGGGTGAAATTGCCCAACAGACTATCGAAAACTTACAGGAATTGGGCCATCAGGCTGCCCAGCACGCGGGTGAGATTCACGACCGCTTGCCGGGCTGGCGGGATATCCGTACGCAGGAAACTGATTCCCTGGTCAACCAAGCCTTGTCGGTTCTGCCTAATGAGATTGCCGAAACACGGGCCGGGGCTGTTTCGCAGGTGAAGGATTACATTCAATCCATGCAGACCGCGGTCAGCGATGGACGTTTCAGCCTGGATGAGCTGAACACTATCAGCCAGCTGGGCGCCAATGCGGCTGCCAGCCTTTCCCATTTCGGTGGCGGCGACCTGGCCGGCCTTTCGGATGCGGTCAATGGCCTGACGCGCAATTTTGCCGGCGGCCAACTGCCCGATATCAATCGCGGCCTGGATTCACTGCAGAATTCCCTGCCTTCGATTCGTTGATTAGCCTTATCGATTTAGGGCTAACAGATTTAAAATAAAAATGTATAATTTTAGAGAGAGAATATGGAAATCAAAACAATCAACGTAGAAAAGCCCGAAGAGGTCAATTTTATCTTTGGGCAATCGCACTTCATTAAAACTGTGGAAGATATCCATGAAGCACTGGTCAATACTGTCCCGGGCATTAAATTTGGGCTGGCTTTTTGCGAAGCGTCGGGAAAATGCCTGGTGCGCTGGTCCGGGACGGATGAAGAAATGGTTGAACTGGCCAGGAAAAACGCCATACAAGTCGGAGCCGGACATAGTTTCTTTATCTTTTTAGGGGAAGGTTTTTTCCCGGTCAACGTTTTAAACAGCATTAAGCTGGTACCGGAAGTTTGTCACATTTACTGCGCAACCGCAAACCCGACCAAAGTGCTGGTCGCGGATTTGGAAGGGAGACGCGCGGTATTGGGGGTTGCGGATGGGGAATGCCCCAAGGGAATTGAAGGTGAAGAGGATATAAATTGGCGCAAGAGCTTTTTGCGTCAAATAGGATATAAAGCATAATATTGATTGAGGAGAGAGGAGAACATGCATATGAGTAAAAAACTGGCTTTATTTTCAATTTTGATTGCGAGTTTGTTGGTTGGTTGTAGTGTTGTACCGCAGTTCAAACAGGCACGTGAGGACTACCTGGAAACACGGGTAGTGGAAATCCTGAGTGAAATGCCTACCACTGAAGCCCAACCGACAGAAAAAGTGATCGCCGCGACCGAGGTCGCTGCCACGGAGGAACCTGTTGCGGAACCCACCGAAGAAATAACCGCAGAACCCACGGCAGAAACGACTGAGGAAGCCGCCGCGGAGGTAACGGCTACCGAAGAGGCCACCGAAGAAGTCTCGGCTGAATCCAAGGGTATGACCGAATCGTATGATCCCAAGGTTTACCTGGGCGATTCCGATTGGGAAGACAAAATGACTACTGTAGGCAGTTGGCCTTTGGGTACCGACCTGAGCTCAGCCACCTATGAAAATGAAACCCTGATGGTTACAGCCCTCTCGGACAAATTCTCATGGCGTATTGCTTCCACAGGCGCTTTGGGCGATGCTTATATCGAGGCCACCATCAAAGTCGGCGAGTGTTCCGGAGCGGACAGCTACGGCATCATCTTCCGTGTACCCGAAAACACCGGCTATAACCGCGGGTATCTCTACGGTATTGATTGCAAAGGTAAATATTCACTGCGCAGTTGGGACGGTATGACCGGCGCCAGCGGCGTAATGACATATCTGCAGGAACCGACTGAAAGCAGCCTGATAAAAACCGGCAGTAACCAAACCAATCGCTTGGGCATTATGGCGGTCGGTGATCGCCTGGTCATGTATGCCAATGGTGAAAAATTGGGAGAGGTAAAGGACAATATGTACTCCACCGGTTTCTTTGGCATCTACCTTAAACGGGATAAGACCGCTAACCTGACCATCTACGTGGATGATGTCGGTTACTGGAAAAATCCCACGATTAAATAATAAACTCAACAATGCGAAGTCCCGCCTGAAACCAGGCGGGACATTTTTTATTATTCTTCTAAAAGAACTCCCTCTCCCTGGGGGACAGGTTCAGGGGCGAAGGGAAAAAGGCTGCACCTTCAAGTGCGTTTTTTATTCAAAGGCTTCATCCGGATAGACTTTCCACCCCATATCATCCAGGTTGGACAACTCGAAGCGGCCTTTGGGAATATTCACCAGGGTGGTCTTTCCTTCGGCCAGCAATTCCTCCGTCTCAGCGTCATAAATGCCGGCCCAGGCCTTCGCGCCGTGACCGCGGTCTTCCAATGTCTTTCCGATGATTTTTAGCGGTTTACCGGTGGGGACGTTCTTGCGGTAAATCACCTCGATTTTGGCCGTGAACATAAAACGCGGGTTATCTGCCGGGCCCATCAATGCGCGCCCGCTGACTTCGTCTATGATGGTGGCAATGATGCCGCCATGCAGCATTCCCGGGTAACTCTGAAAATGATCCGGCGCCGTGTAGGTGGTCTCGACTACACCGGGTTCCGTTTCAAAAATGCGCAATTTCAACCCTACCGGATTTTCCAAACCGCAAATAAAACACATTTTGGAATTAGGCTGGGGTGTTTTTTCTGTCATGAATTACCTCCGTAATGAAAAATAAACGTTAACCTGAATTTGGAAATAAATTCGTCAACGGGTTAACCCCGTAAAATTAAATAAGGTGCAATATTTTCCACAGATGCACACAAAATGATAAAGTCCTTATAGCGCAGGTATTCTTACCTGCGGGAGCCCTTGAGCACCTATCTGTGTTTATCTGAAATAGATTTATTCAAATTGGCCAAGAACCCAAATTTGTTTTGCCATTGAAAAATCTGTGTCCATCTGTGGCAAAACCACAGTTTTGTCTGTAGCGCAGGCATTCTTGCCTGCGAAGTTCCTTTGCTATTTCTAATTGAGCGCAATATCTGTGTTCATCAATTAAATTGGCAAGGTTCTGGATGGGCAACGCGTCTTCAAGAAAAACAATTAAAAAGACATCTGTGTCCATCTGTGGCAAAATCTCTACCCGATGCGTTTGACCACCTCAATCCCGTTCAATGCCATGTGATACAGGAAAACTTTATGCAAAAAATCTCCCGGATGGGGCATGGCGCCGATTTGGCGCGCTAACGCCAGCGGCAGATCGTAGGTGGCTACGCAATTTTCCGGCACAATCACACGCCAGGGCAGGTGATAAGCGTTGGCCTTGGCGCGCAGATGGATGGCCAGCAGGTAGGTGCAAATGTCCGTGCAGTCGCCCACAACCATGAAAGTATGCACTTCCGGCCGTTCCGCGATCCAGCTGTCCAATGCAGTGTTTTCCTGCGAATCGATGGAGTTTTTATGAATTAACTTCAATTCGGAATAGAAAGGCAGTGCTTTTATTTCTTCCACCGTGTCCGCTTCTTCCGAGCCGCAGATGGCATGCTGTGCGAAAGCCTGGAATTCCAGCGCGTCTGGCGTATGGCAGTCCTGGATCAAGGCGATATTGCGCAATCCGGTTTCCCAGCCGTGCTGCAGCAGGTCGACAATAGGCGGAATGATGGCCGCCACGCGCGGACTGGATAGGCTGCCGGCTTTACAAAAACCATTGGTAATGTCCACCGATAGAATGGCGCTCTTGGCGGGGTCGCTGAATACTTCATCCTGCGAAATGGCGGGCAAGTCAGCCAGCCATTGATTTAGATACTCTATAAATTCTTTTTCTTCGTTGTGCATGATTCACCTTCTAAAGTTTCTACAATCATAAACCATTCTCAAAAAGTTGGCCTGAAGAGAGGAAACGAATGCCTGTGTTAAAATCATATAGTGTGGAAATTTTAAGGTAAATTGGATAATACGTGGCTGACGAAGGCATGAAAAATAAAATCATTCTGGCAGAAAACCTCCAGGTTCTTTCACAGTTGGAGGATGCTTCCATTCCCCTGATCTATATCGACCCGCCGTTTAATACCGGCCGCACCCAATCGCGCAAACGCATCAGTACATTATCCACTAACATAGATTTTTGTAAACAAAATACAATAATTTAAAAAAAAGATGATTAGATTACTATTTTAAAAAATCAGAGAATTTTACAAATTTTGTATCATCTTTAGGAATAAATTCACCAGTGATTGGGTTTTCAATAATTGTTTTTGGAATAGAAATTTTGTTAGTCACGAATTCTTTTCCACGACGAGTCAATTTTCTCTTTGCAGAATTGGGAACTGTCTCAACCAAATCCCATGGTTTTTCGCTTAATTTATTATGGTTACAATATGCACCATGGCTACATTTTTCTCCAATTTCTTTGGGTTGGAGGATTAATTCATTTCCGTTATTCCAAAGAACAAAAATAACTTGAATTAAAGTTGGGCATAAAGAATATTTTTTTAATTTATATTGAACATTTTTTACAAACGGTACATCTGGCACAGTTTGTCCAATAAATAGTCTTGGTATTGAGTTAGTTACTTCTGAAAGAACTTTCTCCTCAATAAAAGGATATAGATCGTTTATTGAGAGTATTGGTTTGTTTTTTTCTTTCTTTCTTCTAATACCTTTCTGTCCAATTGCTATTATGCTTTTACTAAATATACCTCCCTCGATTGTATCCATTGATATTTGAGAATCAGAGCATGAACAAAATAGTGCATATGAACTTGCAGCAGTTGAATGAATTTGATTTCTCATATTAGAAATAGCTTCAAGAGGAGGTATTGTCATTTGCTTTGCTGCTTTTCCACTATAACAAGCATCTATAATAAAAATTGGAATTACATCTACAGTTTCAAGGCTCCTTAAGATGTCACTGAACTTGATTATGCTGAAAGGTAGTGGAATTTCGGAGTCGGGGTGGATTATTGTATCAGTTGTACAAAAACCAAAATCATTACTTCCAATTGATACACCATGACCAGAGTAATAAAATATCAAAATATCTCGGTTAGCAGAACGGCTAAGTACGTAGTCATTGATAATTTTTCTGAAATTATTAGAATCTATTTCCATTTCAGAAAAAAATTGATTTTCTTTGAAAATAGCAGTTTTTGGATTGTTTATGAATATATCTTTAAGATTCTCAATATCTTTTTCTACACCATTGAGTTTAGGAAAGTATCCATTATTTATAGAGCTTATTCCTATTGAAATAATCGTAATTCTTGAAAGTAATTCATTCATCATTACCCCAATATCCACTTTTTAGTATATCATTTGTGATTAATGAAAAAGAAAAATATTATCCATTTCGATGATAACCTCGAAGTATTGAAGACAATAGAAGATGGATCAATTGATTTGATTTATATAGACCCACCATTCAATACAAAATCACGACAATCAAGGACTAGGATAAAAGTTACCCCGTCTGAAAATGGGGATCGTACAGGTTTCCTTGGGAAACGATATATTACAACGGAAATTAGTAAAAATGGGTATTTAGATAAGTTCGATAATTATATTGCTTTCCTTCGCGAACGAATGGTTGAGGCTTATAGAATATTAAAACCCAACGGCAGTCTGTATTTTCACATTGATTTCCGCGAAGTGCATTACTGCAAAATCCTTTTGGATGAAATTTTCGGGCGCGACAGCTTTATCAACGAAATCATCTGGGCTTATGATTACGGCGCGCGCACGCGCAAGCGCTGGCCGCCCAAACACGACAACATCCTGTGGTACGCTAAGGATCCCAAGGATTACGTTTTCAATTACGAGGATATCGAGCGCATCCCTTACATGGCGCCCGGCCTGGTGGGTAAAGAAAAAGCCGCGCGCGGCAAGCTGCCCACCGATACTTGGTGGCATACTATCGTAGCCACCAACAGCCATGAGAAAACCGGCTATCCTACCCAGAAACCCTTGGGCATCCTGCGCCGCATCATCCAGGCATCCTCCAATCCCGGCGATACCGTGCTGGACTTTTTCGCCGGTTCCGGCACCACCGGCGCCGTCTGTTTGGAATTGGGACGCCATTTCATCATGGTGGACAACAATCCTCAGGCGCTGGAGGTCATGGCCGAGCGCTTCAAGGGCCATACGGATATCGAGTGGGTGGGTTACACGCCGGAAAAATAACTCCCATTACAGTACTTATGTTTTAAAAACTCACCGAACGAGAAACGTAGAGCGTATTTAGAATTGCGCAAAATCATTTGATAATGCGAGCTTGGAAAAACTCCTTTGGGTATCAATCTCACTGTGTCATTGCGAGCCCGGTTTTGCCGGGCGTGGCAATCTCAGCGCTGATCCTGAAATTCTGTCATCAGGGTGCAGGCGGTTTTGGAAAACTGCCCTACAAATACTCTTAAGAGAAAAATGGTGTAATACTGGCCGAGATCCTTCCTCGCGTCCAAAAGCCGGACGCTCGTCAGGATGACACTGGAAATCGCAAATTGGTTGCCAACAGAAATTCTCTGGTCAGGTAAACCTCAAAGGGCGTGGGTGAATACCTGATTATTTACAGGTTACACATTTGCCAGCATCCTCCGGGAGCGCGTGGGAAGTTGTCCTGAACGAATTTGCCAACTCCCTCGCCCCAACGGGGAGAAGGTGGGGATTAGGGGGAATATCGTATCGCTAATTCGATCCTGATATCTTGCCGGAAGACCACGAAAGCGCTCAAAGGAATTAGATGGTGCTAGCCGAGATCCTTCACCCCTACGGGGCTCAGGATGACACTGGAAGGGGATCATGAACGCCGCTCCTTCTCCCATGAGGAGAAGGCGGGGATGAGGGGGTATTAAGTGAAATTGCCCACAAAAAATTAACCATTCAACAAAAAGGCCCCTAGTAAATCCAGGGGCCATAAATTGAACAATATAAATAAGCTGCTAGATCTTCCAGCCAATCCCGAAGTGCGTGATGCGGATGTTCTGCTTGGTGGGGGTCAATTTGACCTCGTCGATGTTATCGACCTCCGCCTGCCACTTATCCTGAATCGCCTGCTTCTCGTCCTCCAGGGTCTGCTGGAGCTCTTTCAATTGATCCTGCAGGTCTTCCAACGCGGCCTTGGCTTCCTCCAGCCGCCCTTTGGCGTCCGAAGACATGCGGAACTTGGTGGCGGAGGAGGATACGCCGGTCAATTTCTTCTTACTGGCTAACTTCAGTAATGTTTCACCCACTTTTAGCGCGGTGTCGATATTGCGCGAGGTGGCCTCTTTTTCCAGTTTATCCACTTTGGCTTGCGCCCGCTCAACTTTACCCTTCAGCACAGTTTCTTTGCTGCGGTTGCTGGTTTCCAATTTTTTGATCTCTGCCTGGGCTTTGTCGGCTGCGGCGGCCTGCGCCTGCTTCAGGAATTCCACATCGCTCACTTCCGGTCCGGCGCTGATGCCCAGCGTTTTACTGCTGCGCACGCTGACCGTGTCGGTCTCGAAAATCCAGTGCTCGAATTCCTTTTCCTGCGTGGACCACCAGCTGGATTTCTCCATGAATCCCGGTAAGTTGGCCAATTTGGCTTTGGCGGGGGCATTGTTGGAAATACCCTTTTGGTCCAACTCACTGACGAAATCCTCCCATTTTTGGCCGGTTTCGCGCGGGTCATCCACCAGTGCGCTGATCATACGGCTGGCATTCACGCTGGGGCTGCGTGAAAGATAGCGCACCTCGGCGATGGCCAGCAGGCAGGGTTTCAATTCAGCTGCGTCCGCGGTCAGAAAATATTGGGGTACACCGCTGCCCGCTGCGCTTTCGGCGGCAGCGCTTTCTGCGCTTCTGGGGGTAGCGGTTGGCGTGCTCTTTTGGGCCGGTTTGGCGGCCGCTTCGTAGGGTTGCGCCCCGGCCAGCGTGTTCAAGGCCGGCACCTGGGTGAGCGTTAACGGCCCGGCCAGATAACTCATGGCCCAGCGTGTGCTGAAGATAGCTGGTTTTTTCTCGTGCACGTTATGGTACAGGAAAACACGTTTGCCCAGCGAGGAAATCATTTTGTCGTAATCGCTGCGCTGAATACCGCCGGCCGCGCTTTCCAACCCATCCAGCAGGCGCTGTTTGTCCTGGTCGGTCTGCAAACGCCCGATCATCCAGGTGCCGGTGTTGGAAAGGGCTTTGTAGTCCACGTCCACCGGGTTCTGCGTGCTCAGCACCAGGCCAACACCAAAGGCGCGCGCCATTTTTAACAGGCGGATGATCAACGGCTTGGATGGCGGGTTGGCAACAGGCGGCAGGTAACCGTGAATTTCGTCAAAATAGACCAGCGCGCGCAGGCTGCCCGTACCGCTTTGCTTGCGCATCCAGGTGTCCACGGCCGAGTACAGCAGGGTGATGAAGAACATGCGCTCGCTGTCGTTCAGGTGCGCCAGGAAAAAGACGCTGTGGCGCGGTTTCCCGTCGTCCGTGTACAACATCTTTTCAATGTCCAGCGGCTGCCCTTCAATCCAGGGTTGGAAGGAAGGCGAGGCCAGGAAGCTGTTCAACAGCATAGCCAGCTCGCCGCGCTCTTTCTTGGGAAAGAAATCATCGATCGCAAAAGCGCCCAGTTTTTCCAGCGGAGGATTCTGCGTTTGCAGAATCAGGTTCTGTAAATCCAGGGAGATGCCTTGCTTCCAGTTATATTCAATGATGTTGGACAGCAGGATGTGTTCGCGCGAACGCAGTGGATCGATCTCTTTCAGGCCAATCAGCGTCAGAACAGCGGTTACGGTGTCGGATATCTTATCGCGCAGAGTTTCCTCATTTTCGTCCCAGGAGAGCTGTGGCGCTTCGAATGAAGCCAGAATGCTGACCGGAATGCCGCTGCTGGAACCGGGTGTGTAAATTTTCCGTTCTACCGCGTCTTTTAATTCCTGAATGTTTTTGCTGCCCAGGTTCCAATCGGCCAGCCCTTTTTTCCACATGGCGGCGGTCTCCGCCGCGGTTTGCGCGGTGGTCTTGTCTTCACGGGCCGCGCTGGCGGGGTCCATCCAGGGTTCAAAATCTTCCGCTTTTAAATCCGGGAAGGTAAGCAGCAGGTTGGTCAAATCCCCTTTGGGATCGACCATGATGGCGGGAATACCTTGCAGCGCCGCTTCCTCAAGCAGGCCTATGCACAAACCGGTTTTGCCGGAACCGGTCATGCCGGTCACGATGGCGTGCGTGGTCAAATCAGGCGGGTCGTAGCTGAGAACCTCATCGGTCAACGCGCCTTTCTTGAGATCGAAAATTTTGCCCAGATAGAATTCTTTATTACTGCCCATACCTTCCGCCTTATATAAATATGATTAATTTGATTGTATTATAACCAGCACCAAATCGGTGCAGGATTTCGGCCCATTATGTATAATCAGATTGAATACAACGACATATTATTATGAGCATAGATTTTATTTATTATCCACTGGTTTATCGCGCTGGAAGGGAAGGGGAAGCCATTCCCGGTATGCAGGTAATGCAAGCCCCGGCGATAGCCCACCGCCATCGCCAGCGTGATTTGTTGGCAATGCTATTGACTGTTTCCGGTGACCACCGCTATGACCCGGAAGAGATTCAAACAATTACGCAGGCAGCAGCCGAATCCTTCTTCCAAATACAGGGATCGGTCACACGTGCCATGCAGGCTGTGGCGGATACCCTTAATAAACAAATTTTCGACCGCAATTTGGACCGCGGCTATGAGGGTGTGCGTGCCCTGGGCACGCTCAACCTGGCGGTGCTGCACAATAACTGGTTGTTCCTGGCTCAAGTCGGGCGCACCCAGGCGGTTTTTATCAATCCTGCTATGGTGGATATATTGGCCGAACCGGCTGATTCCGGCGATTATCTCGGCCTCAGCAAGCGTCTTCAGGTGCGCCTGGCGCAAACCGAAGCCCAACCCGGAGATATGCTGCTCTTCTGTGAACAGCCTCCGGCTTCCTGGACGGTGTCCAACCTGGCCGGCAGCTGCGGCCTGAGCATGCCTCAGGTAAAACGCCGCTTATTGAACCAGGTCACCGCGTCATTGGAAACCCTGTTGATCAGGTTCGCGGACGGACGCGGCCAGGTTGAAGCGGGTGATTGGGAGGAAAGCCCGGCACAATCTCCTGCGGAAGCCGAAAGTGCAGTAAGCGCCTGGCCGGAAGAAACTTTGCCGCAAATCCCCGAAGCGCAACCAGCAGAACCAGTGGAACCAGCCTCTCAACCATTTTTTATGCCTGCCGGTGAGCAGCTTGACGAAATCCCCGATGCGGATGAATTTTCTTCGGATACGGACGATTTTCAACCCAGCTATCCGCAAGCGGAAGAGCCCGCTGAACCCGAAATGGATTTCATGACCGGGGAACAGGATGAATCCGTGACGGTTATTGCCGGGGAAACAGAAAGACCGGCAGCCGGAAGTTCTGCAACTCGCACCGCACCGCCGCTTGCAAATGGGTATGGCGCTTTTACCGTTGCCCTGGCCAAAACATGGATGAATATGAAAGCCTGGAATGCTAACATCCGGAACCGCTCGCAGCGCCTGACCGGACGTTTCCGGACTGCCCAACCTTCTCAACTCCCGCTCAGCCCCGGCTCTCCGCCGCTGCTGATGGTGATATTGGCGGTTGCCATTCCATTAGTGCTCACCCTGGCTTCGCTTACGGTTTATAACCAAAGCGGCCGCTCTCAGGAACACCAGAGACTGATGACAGAAGCCCAGCAGGCTGTCAATATCGCCCGTGTCAGCGAGGATGTCGGCGAACAACGGACTTATTGGGCCCAGGCTTTGGATCTGGTCACTCAGGCGCAGGAGTACGGCGTGACCCAGGAATCACAGGCTCTTTTTGAACAGTCTCAGTCCAATCTGGATAACCTCGATTTAGCCGGCCGCCTGGATTTCCGTCCGGCATTGACGCAATTCTTCCCGGATGGTGTGGTCGTCTCGCACATCGAAGCCAATTCCTCCGGTGTGTATCTGTTAGACAAGACTTCCGGCAGTGTGCTGCGCATTTCCCTCAACCCCAAGGGATTTTATGAATTGGATACGGAATTCGACTGCGCTCCCCGCCTTTATGGGTTGACCATGGTCAGCCGTCTGGTGGATTTCACCGTTTTGCCGGCTAACTCGGATAATTTCCGAGTAATGGCGATAGATGAATCCGGTAACCTGCTCTACTGCCGCACTGGTGAAGTGCCTGTCTCGCGCACTCTTTCAGCGCCGGCGACCGGCTGGTCGCGCATCATCGGCGCCGCGTTGGACGATAATATCCTCTATGTATTGGATGCGGAACAGGATGCTATCTGGATGTTCGAAGGGCAGAATCCTGAAGATCCTGAAGCCAGCGGTATTATCTTCTCCGAAAGTCCCATCAAATTCCTCGATGAGGATGTACCTGATTTCGGCGGGGCTATCGACCTGACTGTCAATGAAGAGGATTTATACGTACTGCACGCGGATGGGCATATGACCTTGTGCCAGTACAGCGCGTTGAAGGACGTCAAACTGACAGAGTGCCAGGATCCGGCTGCCTATAGCGATAATCGCGCGGGGCGTGAGAAGAAACCCTGGATTTTCCTGGATTCACGCTTTGAAATGCTCCAGCAAACGGTTCTTCCGAATGCCGCCATCTATGTTCTGGATAGCGCGAATAAATCGATAGACCAGTTCAGCTTCCAACTGAATTTGGAAAAAGTTTGGAGACCGCAAGCCAACCGGAATTATCCTTTGCCGGATAAGGCTCCCACCGGGTTCGGTATTTCTTCGGATATGGAAGTATTCCTGGCTTATGATAACCAGTTATATATTGCGCCGCTGAATTAGGTTCTTTTTTGATGCAGCCACAATTTCAAATGACCGATGGACCAGGTGTTGATCACCTGGTCGGTTTTTAAATCCGCCCGGCGTGCCAGGGCGATACCGAAGCGCGAATTGGCCATCATCCCCGAATTATGCGAGTCACTGTTGAGCGCGATATACACGCCCATATCTGCGGCCGCACGCGCCTTTTTATCGTCGAAAATGGGGTGCGATTTATGCGAGTTGATTTCCAGCGCTACCTGGTTGAAAGAGGCCGCGCGGTAAACGCGTTCCCAATCCAAATCGATCACATCCAGCATGGGGTAAATACGCCCGCCGGGATGCCCGATAATGTTCACGTAAGGGTTTTCTATCGCGCGAATCAGGCGCGCTGTGGCGATTTCCCTAGGCTGGTCCAGTTGTACGTGCATGGAAGCCACAACCAGGTCCATTTTTTCGAGCAGCTCAACCGGCAGGTCCAGCGTGCCGTCGGGTATGATGTCCACTTCCACGCCTCTCAGCACGGTAAATTGACCGGCCAAATCTTGGTTCACCCGGGTAATTTCTTCGGCCTGCTCGTAGAAATAGGATGCGTCTTGATACTTGGAGAGCAAGAAAGGCGAGTGATCGCAAATCGAAATAAATGAGAGCCCGCGCTGGATGCCGGCTTCGGCCATTTCCGCGATGCTGTTCTTGCCGTCACTCCAGGTCGAGTGCACGTGTAAATCGGACTGGATATCCGCAGGATTCACCAATTCATTGAGGTGATATCTTTCTGGAAAATCCACTTCGTCGCCGCTTTCACGCAGCTCCGGCGGTATCCAGGGCAGGTTCAATTTCCGGTAAATATCCTCTTCCTTCTCAACTTTTTGCAGGAAAGTGCTGGTATTTTCATCACTTTCAAACAATTGGTAACCCTTTGTCAGGGCTGCCTGTGAAAGCCTGGCAAGATGGTTATCTGAACCGGTGGTTCGCAGCAACTGCCCGATATAGTCTTTTGGCTCTGCCAGCCATACAACCAGTTTGATGCCGGAGTGCAGCAGCAAGCTAAGGTGAGTGGCGTTCTCTTCCTGCACAAAAGTAGGGTAAATGGCGTCTTTAATACTCGTTCGTGCTTCTTCCAAATTGTCTGTGGCCAGCACGATATCGATGTGTTCAATGGAATATTTACCCCGGCGTAATTCCCCGGTTACTGCTCCATAGCGAATTTCGGGCAGTCCGATGAATCGATTCAACCACTGCTCAGCCAACGGTAATGCTTCGTGGCTGCTGAATTTTTTGAAAATTTCAAATTCGTAATTACTTAAGTCCGGAACTGTCATAAAAAAACACTCCTGTCTGAGTGTGTAGGTATTTTAATTGCCAATAAGTCGAATAGGTTAATCGCTTCTTAAGAATTTGTAAAGGTAATTGTAAAAACAGGTTTTTTTGAAGGCAATCCGGTGGACGGATTCGCTCAAGATCGCACATCAGGGCAGCCAACTGGGTGTGCGGCCGCCGCTCAGCAACAAACGATTTTGACCGCTGGCAATATCCCGCACCCAGATTTCGTAATCTTCCTCTTTGTGGCTGACAATGCTCATCTGGAATAGGAAGTATTCACCGCCCGGATTCCAGGAATAATGGCTGCCGAACTTGGTCATGTCGTTCATGACCGGTGTCTCTTCATGAGTATCCATATTGTAGATGGTCAGAAGTTTTCCGGGAATTTTTGTGTTGGGTTGAATGGATGCCGCCACATCATTTTGCAGCGGGTGGCATTCCGGATTGTCGTAACTCATCCCCTCTCCTTCAAGGTTGCCGCCCAATATGGTTTCGATTGTGCTTTTCTCGATATCTGCCCGCAGCACGACATTATGAAATGACGATTCTCCGATGATCAGGTTGGCATAGTACAGCGATTTGCTGTCGGGCGACCAGCAGCCGGTGTCGCCGCTGGAGGATTCCAACAGGAAGGTTTCGCCGCTTTTACGGTTGACCAAAGTCACGCCGCCACTCGCCCCGTCCCAAATGGAAAGCCATTGGCCGTCCGGGCTCCATTTTGGCCCGTAACCGATTTTTTGGTCATCGTCAAATAGTGGTGCGGTTTCCAGGCTGTCCAGGTTCAACATCCATATACGCGGCGCTCCCTTGGCGCCTTCTGGGGTTAAACCGGCGGCCTCGCGTGTGTAAGCCACTTCACGGGAGACCGGCGACCAGGCTGCCGCGCCGCAGCGGTCGCTGCCGCATTCCAGCAGCATATGCTGTTCGGAACCGTCCCGGCTGACGATCCATAAGTCCGCCCCGAAGTTGTCATTGCGGGCGGAGAATATGATTTGTTCCCCATTCGGGGAAGCAGCGTAGTTCAGGATACGGCCGTCGCTGTTGGTAATCTGCTGCAGCGGGCTGTTTTCTTCCAAACCCAATGAAAACAATTCCTGCCCGTCTTCCTGAATATATTTAAGCGTTAGAATTCGCGGTTGCCGTACAGTTAAAGTCCAGCTCTGCGCTTCCTTGATGCGTTCGCCGTTTTTCCCTGCGGTTCCGCTCAGGAAAGACAGGGTTATGTTTTCTCCAACGGACAGGGGTGTATTGGCATGCCAAATGGCGTGGCGTTCATCCTGCCACTGCCACCAGCCGGGAATTCGAGGATCGGTCTGCCATAAAGCGTTTATTTCGGTTGAATTGACCGGCCGTGAGAATGTAAAGGCTATCCCGCCCAGCGGGCTAATGGGCTGCTCTTGGGGCTGGTCCAGGCTTACTCGAACCGGCAGCAGGCTCCCGAAAGTGATTACGGCTGCCAATAAGACTACGCTGGCTAGAATAACAAATAATGCGGTACGGTCGAATTTTTTCATGGGTATAAGTAGGGTTGCTCCGGTGCGGACACTGGTTGGATGGAGGCTGCGTGAACCATGGGTACAGTCTGCGAACCGATTTGCGTAACGTCCAGCGTGCCCTGCACGTTGATCCAGGTATTATCTTCGAAATTTGTATCTTGTGGCCAGTCTACCGGCATACCGATTGCGAAGGCATCCGCTACGCAGCAAGTGATGATAAAACGGCTGACCATGAATTCACCCTGAGGCAAACGCGGGTCATGATAGACAAAGCCAATCACGTTGACGTCCTCACCGATGTGTGTCGATGGATCGCTTTCATAGTTGAATAATTTTACCCAATCCAGAATGGTGCGGTCGTCTTGTTGCACTGCTAAAGAGTCTGTAGATTGTTGAGAGATACTCATGGGGGCGTTTAGGCTTATTCCGCGCGTGTCCAGTGATGCGCTGGATAATGGTTGTTCCGGTGCGGCCAGTCCGATAATCAGCGGTAGGCTGAGAATGAATAATGCGCTGCGCGGCAGCGCTTCCGCTGCCGGCCGTCCCGGTAAATTGTGAAAGTACCGCAGGAGCAGCAGCCAACCCAGCAGGGCTGTTAGGACATACACGCCCAGGATCAGCATTGTTTTAGGAAGGAACAGGGTTAACAATACCGGTGTACCCGTGAGGCCGAATGCCTGGAAGATCAGGATATTTTTGTCAGGCGCATGTTCCACCTGTTTTTCGGCAGCTTTTCCTGCCAGCTGCTGCCATCCGGCCGCGGCCATCAGGCTGAGGGCGCAGACCGCGAACAAAGTCAGCGGAAAGAAACGCGCGTTGATGTAATAACTTAATTTTCCGCTGGCCCATTTATCCGCCAGGTAAACAGCCAATCCAAGGGTAATCAGAAATTGCAGGTATTGTCTTTTGGCAGTCTTGTCCATGAGTTATAGCACCCAAAAATAATTCAGTGAAACAGTGATCAGGATAACCAATACCAATGGCAGGATCACTAGATAAGCAACTGGTTTACGCTTGAATACGTGCGTGAACATCATGATGCTCTTGATATCCACCATTGGGCCGTAAAGCAAAAAGGCCAGTACGGACGCATTGGTGAAAGTACCCAGGAAGCTCAGCGCGATGAAGGCATCCACTGTGGAACAGATGGATAATAAAATGGCCAGGCTGATCATCACCAGCACTGAAAGCACCGGACCGCCGCCGACTTGCAACAGGAAGGATTGGGGGATAAAGGTCTGCATGGCAGCCGCCAGCAACGATCCCATAATCAGATAGCGTCCCATTTCGAACAATTCATCCATGGCGATCAATAGAATACGCTGGATTTTCGAAAAGAAAGGCAAGTTTTTATAACCCGCTTCTCCATGCTCATGATCGTGTGCTTCAATGGAACAAAAAACCTCGCCGCCGTTTTGCAGGACTTCGGATGGGTTCTGAATGGTGGTGAAGACCAATCCGGTCAGAGAAGCAACCAGAAAAGTGAAACCGACGCGCATGGCTACCATTTGTCCAAACCCAAATGCCGAGGCTGTGCTGGCGATGACGACCGGGTTGATGACCGGCGCCGCCAGCAGGAAGGCAATGCCGCTGGATATGGGCAGTCCCTTTTTATAGAGCCGGCGCACCAAAGGCACAACGCCGCACTCGCACACTGGAAATACCAACCCCATCAAGCTGCCGGCTGCGGCGCTTAATAGTGGTGATTTGCCTTTCAAACAGTCAAAAACACCTGGATTTAGAAAGACTTCCACAATACCGGAAGCCAGCGTGCCCAGTAATAAAAAGGGCAGGGCTTCTATGAAGATACCTAAAAATACGGTCGCGAAATTGGATAAATTGCCCGCCAGCGTATCACGTTGGTACCACAAGCCAAACACAGCCAATAAAGCCAGCAGGGCCAGGCTGATTCGCAAATTTCTTTTTTTATTGAACAGAATATCAGCGATTTTTATCATAGGGATTTTGAGTGTACAGTAAAGCCATAATACGGCCAGTTCGCCGTATAAATTGTCTGAGAAAAATTCGCCCTATTGTAGCATGTTCTGACACAGTTGGTAATTTGGAATCCGTGTCACTTTCGCGTAAATAGAAAGCAGCGGAGGGTTAGTGCGCCTTTCCCGAACCCTTCAAGGTTTCAATGCCCATCAGGATGCGCGCTTCGGATTTTTCGCCCAGTCCGGGCAGCGCGCGCAGCTTGCCCTCGCGCGCGGCTTGTTCCAACTCATTCACGTTGGTGATGCCCAGTTCTTTCCAAAATAACGCCGCTTTACGCGGCCCCACGTCCGGGATGGCAATCAAATCTACCAACCCGGCCGGGATTTCAGCTTCCAGCTTCTCTAGAAATTCGAGCCTGCCGGTGCTGGTCAGTTCATGGATCTTGGCGGCGATGGCCTTGCCAATGCCCGGTAGGGCGACCAGTTCTTTTTCGTCCAACTGGCCCAGGTCTTCCGTCAGAACCGCAATGCTGTCGGCTGCGCGTTCATAAGCAGAGACCTTGAAGCGGTCTTCCCCTTTGATCTCGGCTAAAATTGCTATGCGTTTGAAGATAGCGGCAATTTCCAGATTGTCCATGTCCGTATTATACTTTTTTCTGATTCCCCGTGAAAAGGAACACCATGACAGCAGATTTTCTGGATTCTATACAAAAACCCACTCTGGTATTGAACGAAACCCGGGCACGCCGCAATTTGAAGCGCATGGCTGCCAAGGCTGCCGCGCAGCAGATTCGTTTCCGTCCGCATTTTAAAACGCACCAATCCGCTGAGATCGGTGAATGGTTCCGTGAGGAAGGTGTTTCGGCCATTACCGTCTCATCCATGAGCATGGCGGCCTATTTCGCCGGGCATGGCTGGAACGATATTCTGGTGGCTTTTCCGGTCAACCTGCGTGAGTTGGATGCCATTCGCGCTCTGGCCTCAAGGGTGCGGTTGGGATTGCTGATTGAATCCATATGGAGCGTTGAGCGTTTGGCCGCTGGGCTGCAAACCCCGGTGGATATCTGGATCAAGATTGACTGCGGTATGCACCGTGCCGGGGTGGATGTGGAAGACAGCGCCGCAGTATTCGCACTCGCACAGGCAATCCGGCAGTACCCACAGTTGCGCTTGCGCGGCTTGCTCACGCATGCCGGCCAGACTTACCATGCCCATTCACCTGAAGAAATCCGCCAAATGTATGCCGGTAGTGTGCAGGCTATGAATGTACTGCGCGGGGAATTGGAAGGCCGTTTGGGTGTGAAGCTGGAAGTCTCGGCGGGGGATACGCCCGGATGTACTTTGTGCGACGATCTCGGTCCGGTGGATGAGATCCGCCCGGGTAATTTCCTTTTCTTCGATGCCATGATGCGCGACCTGGGCGTATGTGCCTGGGAGGATGTGGCGGTGGCAGTGGCCTGCCCGGTCGTGGCGCTGCACCCGCATCGCGGCGAAGGGCTGATTTACGGCGGCTCTATCCATCTCTCGAAAGAGTTTCTGGAAGCGGATGGACACGGCTTTTATGGGTATGCGGCTTTTCCAACCGATGATGGCTGGCAGCCGGGCGATCCGTCCAGCCGGGTGATTTCGCTCTCGCAGGAACATGGTGTAGTGCGCCTGGCCCCGGCTGATTTTGAGCGGCTGAAGGTGGGGGATTTGCTCTATATCCTTCCGGTGCATTCCTGCCTGGTTGTGGACGCTCTTAAAAGCTACCGCTGTTTGAACGGCAGAGAAATAGCTACGCTAAATTCATGCGCGGCAAATGATTAAGCCACTGTGATGGGAGCCGGAATAAAGGTAAGGATAAAGACTGCCAGGGCAATATATCCAATGATTCTGCGCTTTCTATCCAGCTGGGTTACCTGGTCGAGCGGTTCGGCGTAATAACGGCCGAAAAACAACAGCAGCACAGCCCACATCCACCATACGTTGGAGAAAAATCCCAGGATGACCATTCCGGCTATCAGGAAGGGGAACAGGGCGCGTGTGACTTTCTCGCCGAACAGAGTGGAAAAAATGTGACCGCCGTCCAACTGTCCCGCCGGCAGCAGATTGATGCCGGTTACGAACAGTCCTGCCCAGCCGGCCCAGGCCACCGGATGCAGCATGACGTCTGTGGCACCCCAGGGAAATGGCTGCCCCGTGAAGAAGTAGCGTGTCCAGTAAATAGCCATTGCCAGATTGTTCATATTGGGCGGTTCGGGCAGCAGCTTGCCAAAGGTCAAGTATTTCAGCAGCAGGTATAACAGGGAATTGCCTTCCATTTGCAGACCGGTGCCGGCTGCGGCAGAGGCGGGTAACTGGCTCACGTCGGATAAATTCAGGCCGATGATGAGCGCAATAACGGATAGCACAAACCCGCTGAGAGGTCCGGCGACAGCCAGGTCAAACAGCGCGCGTCTATTTTTTGGAATGGAGCGCATGTTGATGAATGCACCCATGGTGCCGAACAGGCTGAGTGGCATTGGAATGAAATAGGGCAGGGTGACCTGCACGCCGTGTTTGCGCCCGGCGAAATAATGACCAAATTCGTGCGCGCCCAGGATGGCTAGCAGGGTGACGGCAAACGGCCAGCCGTTCTTGATTAATTCCAGCAATGCCGCGCCGGTGTCCTGCGGCAAAGTACCCTGGTAACCATACAACCCGCCGGTGACCAGCACACTTACCAGGGTCAGGATGAACAATAACAGGTTCAACACGGATTTGGGCTGTTTTCTCTTGTCGGGAGCCGGCACCAGATAAAGGTTGACTGCTTCTCCGTCTTTACGCAGCAGGGGCATCAGCGCATACGGTTCCAACGCTTTGGCGATTTTGTCATAATCGCTCTGGCTGTCTTTGCTTTTTAGACTGCCGTGGTAGAACACAACGTAGTCCTTATCCGGATTCCCATACGTGATTTCAGAGATGATAAATAATTGCCCGATAAGGGCGTCGATTTCAGCCAGGTTGTGATCTGTGATCATAAGTGTTCTCCCAAACGTTACACAGCGGGAATGGATGGGAGTCGAACCCACCGCGGCCTGCAGGGCAGCCCGCCACCGATTTTGAAGATCGAGGGACCCACCGGGACCCAACCATCCCCGGTCTAAGCATAATCGAGGGGGGATGCTTTGTAAAGTAAAAAGAATGTTAGAGCACAAAGCATTTCATTCTCATTTTAGCTGGCTCGGAGGAGAGTAAATGTGCGTCTGATGCTTATTGCAGGGACCATTCGATTGCAAGGCGAGAACTGAGATTGCTTCACCTCCATGATAGAAAAGAAGTGCTTGCAGTGATTTGTAGTGTGGTTTTCGACCTGTGCCTTCCGGGGCATAGCCGCCATTTTGTCCGTTCTCCCTCCCTATCCCGGCGAAGACGGGATGGGGGGGTCGGAGAGGGGCCGAAGAACGGCATTCCAAATCCTTTTATCATGTCATCCTGACGAGCGCAGCAGTGTTCGCACAGCAATCTTTTCTAATTTTGGTTATAATCATCCTGTTAGCATATACTAATAAAAAACTGTAAAAATTGGATATAACATGAAAATTGCATTTGTAACCGATGATGGTGAATCCATCAGTGCTCATTTTGGCAGGGCCTCATACTATTTGGTTGTCGAGGTCGTCGATGGTAAAGAAACCGGGCGCGAAATGCGCGATAAGTTGGGCCATAACCATTTCCAAAATGAGGAACATGGACACGAAGAACATGCAGCCGGCCAGCCGCATGGCTTCGACCCGGCCTCCCAATCCCGCCACGGCTCCATGATGGCAGCCATTGAGGATTGCGATGTGGTAGTTTGCGGCGGTATGGGGCAGGGCGCTGTGTTCAGCATCCAGTCCATGGGCAAGGACCTGCGCCTGACAGATGTCGGTGTAATAAACGAAGCCCTGGCCCTCTATCTTGCGGATAATCTGCCCAACCAGTTGAATCTTTCCCACTGATTTTTACCGAAAACCAAAAGAAGAGCGCCCCCTGAGCACCTGCCCAGAGCTTCTCGAAGAGAAGCGTGGGGTGTCGAAGGAGCGCTCTTCTTTTGGCTAATCAAGGAGATTGTCCACTGGCACCCGCCCAGAGCGCTCGCCCTGAGTCTGTCGAAGGAAAGCGTGGGGTATCGCAGGGGTAATCTTTTTTATTTCTTGCTTATTTTGCAATGGTGATCAATTCCGCGCCGTCTGTCTGGCGGAATTGAGCCGCTTGGCTGATGGTTTGGATTAATGCCGCTTCATCCAGAATGCGCACACCTGCCAGCAGGTCGAAACCCGCTTCAAACAGCACCGGACTGAGCGGTGTGCTGGGTCCAACCAGAACGCTGAAAGCTTTGGGATTCAGGTAAGGAAGAATAGTGTCCAGAGTATGGTTGATGATGGAATTGCTAGTGATGGCTACCACATCGGCATGCGGCAGCACCTCCGGCACTTTATCCAGACTGAGTTCGCCCTCGCTGGGGTTCAACTCGAACACCGACAACTTCTCTGCGCTGGCACGCATCTCATCCAGGTAAGGAAAATGCCCGAAGACGGCCACGTGCTTGCCGGGGCTTTTTTCTGCCACTACTTTAAAAGCATTGACAGAAGTGATCTTGCCCTGGGGAATTTCCAGCAAGGAATTCAAAGCGGCCAATCCAATGCTGGCTTCCAACCAGATTTCCGATTGTAGATATTCCGCCAGTTCTTTGGCGCTCTTCAGATGCAACTTGCCCGCATCACGCACCTTTCCCTCGCCATGCGGCAGGGAGTTCATGACAGTAGAGGCCATGCCGCAGCCGCGGCTGCTCACAGTAGTCCAGTGCGCGCCGATGAGAACATTCCTCACCGGCGCGTCGTTTTTTACAGAATTGAGAAGGTCGTTTATCAACTGCATGGAGAAATTATAATCCGCCTGCGGTTGTTTGTTCTCCGAATTCTTAGGCCAGTTTTACTTCTACGGGGGTGGTATGGGCCAGGTTGTCCGAGATCGGGCAGCGGCGGTCCACTTCTTCCAGAAATTCTTTCTTTTCCTCGTCGGTCATGTCCGCGTCGATCTTAACGTTGGCGACCATGCTTGTGAAACCGGCGCGTTCATTTTTCTCCTGTCCACGCAGGACTTCCAGGTTCAAATCACCGGAAACTTCAACTTCTATACCGCGCAGTTCGATCTTGCGCTGGCTGGCGACGATCTTGCCAATGGTGATCAAGCAGCTCGCCAGGGATACGAAAACGTAATCCAATGGGGAAGGTCCTTCATTCTTGCCTCCCATCGCCTCCGGTTGGTCGACCAGGGCGGTGTGTTTTCCAGCGTAGGTAGTGATGAGCCAGCCATCCGGCCCGGTTGCAGTAACTTTGACAGTCTTGATAGTTGCCATAGTGGTAAATCTTTCCTTTCAATATTCGATATTTGTAAACATGCGAATTCTACACGATTACGATTGTATAAATTACAAAAAACGTAAAAGTATCACAAATACCATTTCTGGAAAGAGATAAAAAGCTCTGGTTTGATTTATTTTCCTGGAATTAATTAAAAAGGATGAAAGGAAACCACGCGTATAGGATAGGCAGTATCGCCAGATATACAATCGCGAAGATGATTCCCAAAAGCCAACCAACTACAACATCCGATACATAGTGCACGCCCAGGCTGATGCGCGCCATGCCCACCAGAGGTGCCCAAATGGTCAATAACCAGTTCAGGGGCGATAATCCCAATCCCCAGGCCAATCCGGCCAGCATGATGGCTCGCACGGCGTGTCCGGAAGGGAAGGAGTTCGGGTCGGTTTTCCGGTAAATATCACCCCAATCGCTTTCCGGCCGGCTGCGTTTAATAGCGAACTTTATCAAAAGTACCAAAGAAGCTTGCAGAACGATCGCCCCGGCGAACAGGGCTGCAATAGTATGGATTTTCCCGTGAGTAAATAACCAGATAATAAATAAACCGGCCAGCCAGAACCAGGAATCACCTGAATGTGCCAGGAACGCCGCTACCCTGCGCAGGAATTTTTGTTCTGCGGGCAGGTAGAATTTGCGGGATAGTTTTTGGTCCTGTTCGTTGATCTTTTCAAACATAAAAAGTCCTGCTTTTCACAATAAATATTGAAGCATGATTTTATTCCATTTTTCTCCACATAAAAGGGGATTTTTATGAAATGGTCGTGAATTTTGTCAGAAATGGACCCGCGCATATCGATTACTTACGCAAAATCTTCTCCATGCTCTTCCCCTTGGCTAATTCGTCAATTAACTTATCCAAATAGCGAATTTCCCGCATGGTTGGCTCTTCGATTTCTTCCACCCGAACGCCGCAGACCACACCCTTGATTAAAGCGCGTGCGGGGTTCAATCCGGGGGCTTGGGCGATGAGAGTCTCAAAGTCGGTTCCTTTTTCCAGTTGGTCTTCCAGAGCTTTCTGGCTGTAACCGGTCAACCAGCGGATGATCTCATCGACTTCGCTTTTTGTGCGGCCTTTTTTCTCTGCTTTCGCAATATAAAGAGGATAGACATTTGCGAAGCTCATTTTATAGATACGTTGTGCGTTCATACTGCCCATATTAGCGAATTTTGCGCCCATTTGTCAATGAAGAAATTTCGCGGAAAAGGAAAATTTGGGATGAAATTGTTCGACGCAGCCACCAGTCCTATAATTACGTTATGTCGCATGCCAACCAATCCTTCGAAGCGCGTGTCTCCAGCTCCTACGATGCCCTCAGCGGGTATTACGACTTGCTTTCCGGAAAGGCCGAGCAGCGCCTGACGCAGAAGGCGTTGGACATGTTCAACCCGGACGCGAACAGCAGGATGCTGGATATCGGCTGCGGCACCGGCAATGCGCTGCTGGCGATGTTGGACCGCTACCCGGTTACGTGGAAAATCTCAGGATTGGACATCTCCAAAGGCATGTGCCGGGTCGCGCAACAGAAACTGCGGCGAAAAAAGGTTACGAACAGCGTAGGGCTTTATTGCGCCAATGCATTGAACGCGCCTTTCCCTGACCGTCTATTTGATGGCATCTTGTTGAGCTTCACCTTCGAACTGTTCCCGGAAGACCTGTTCAGCCCGTTGCTGCAGGAATGCCGCCGCTTGTTAAAGCCGGGGGGCAGCCTGGTGCTGGTCAGCATGGCTGCGGCCCAAAAGACCGGCCTGGTCTATCGCATATATCTTTGGGCGCATCGTAAATATCCTCAGTGGATTGATTGCCGGCCTGTAGATGCCGCTCGCATCCTCGAGGATAACGGTTTTCAGGTGACGGAGCGAGAAACATACAATCTTTTCGGCTTGCTGGTTGATTCGTTATTGGCAATTTGAGGATCCGCTATTATTATATTCTTCCAATACATATTGTTGAATAAATGGATAGAATAATAGTCGAAGGTACAAACATGTCCCATAATCATCATCATGAAATTCAGGAAAATATCAAACTTGCTTTCTTTCTAAACGCCAGTTTCGCGATTGCGGAATTGGTTGGCGGTTTATTGACAAACAGTATGGCTATCATGGCCGACGCGCTGCATGATTTAGGAGATAGTATTACGTTGGCTATTTCCTGGCGGTTGGAGCATCTCTCTTCCAAATCGGAAGACGGAAAATTCTCATATGGATATAAACGTTTCTCGTTATTGAGCGCCCTGATCAGCGGTGTGGTGCTGATTACCGGCTCGATTTATGTAATCATGGAAGCGGTCAAGCGTCTGCTGGCGCCGCAGGAATCCAATGCGCAAGGAATGCTGATCTTTGCTTTATTCGGCATTGCCATCAACGGTTATGCCGCTCTGCGCACCAGCCATGGTAAGAACATGAACAGCCGTATGATTTCATGGCACATGATAGAGGACGTACTCGGTTGGGTGGCGGTTCTGGTTGTTAGTTTGGTATTGCTGGTAAAAGATATTGATATCCTGGACCCGCTGCTTTCGCTCAGTCTGACTGCCTTCGTGCTCTTTAATGTCGTGCGCAACTTATGGGGAACCATGCGCTTGTTCCTCCAGGGCGTTCCCGAGACTGTCAAAATTGAAGACATCGAAAACGAGCTCCGCTCTTTGGAAAATGTGCGCGATGTCCATCATACGCATGTCTGGTCGTTAGATGGGGAACAGAATGTGCTGACTACCCATGTCGTTCTCTGTTTGGAAGCAAAAAAAGAAGACATCCGCAGGGTAAAAGAAAAAATCCGCGATTTAACGGATAAGTTTGATTTGGCTCATACGACGGTGGAGTTTGAATACCTCGATGATGATTGTTCCATGAACCACCATAATCATATCAATTGCCCTGAAAACGGAGGAGAAAAAGCTCATGAGCATGGATAAAAATACCCCTGCAAAAACCTGGCCGCCATTTTGGATCTACCTGACCGGAGTGGTAGGAGTGATCTACATGCTTAACCCGACAATGGGTGTTTTCGAGCTGATTCCGGATAATTTGCCGGTTATCGGCAACCTGGATGAAGGCGCCGCGGCCATCCTTATCTGGAATGCGGTCCAACAGATTCGCGCTACTCGTAAATTGAAATAATTCTTAAAATTTATCCCTCCGCAACCCCGGAGGGATATTTGCGTATATGTATTGAATTGATAAAACGCAATAGCAGTAAATAGGAGTAAAAATGGCGACGAAAAAAGAAAAACCACAGGCTGAAAATATGCCTGCTCAGGAAGAACCACTGGATGTGGAGATTACATCACCTCAGGAGGAGCCTGCACCCCGCAAGAAGACTGCGAAAAAGCCCAAGATTGTGGACGTAAAAGCCAAGGAACCCGCACAGGATACCGCGGTTAAATCAGACGCAAAAACGCAGAAATCGGCGCAGGCCAAACCGAAGGAAAAAATCGTTGTTGAGCCGCAGGAATCCACCGAGCAGAAATCGGAAGAAAAGGCAGAGCCTGCATCGAAGGAGAAACCGGCTTCGAACGAATTTAAACCGGAAGCGGAAAAATACGCGGGAATTGACCGCAGCGCGTTGGTTTTTGGCGGTGGATTACTAATTATGGGCATTGTCCTCACGCTGGGCCGCTTGCTGGCAATCCCCTTTGGGGTATTTCTATGGCCATTCATCTTCATCATCCCGGGTGTACTGGTGCTATTGGCTGCTCTTGGCAGCAGCGCCAGCAGCGGGGAAGGGCTTTCCATACTGGGAGGTATCCTGACCAGCCTGGGCATTTTATTCCTCACACAGAGCATCAGCGGCTGGTGGGCCAGTTGGGCTTATGCCTGGACACTGGTTGCTCCCACCTCGGTGGGTTTTGCGCAGGTGCTCTATGGACAGCAGCAAAACCGTGAGGAGATTATCAAATCCGGTCGTCGTTTGACCAAACTGGGATTGACCATGTTTGCCATCGGATTTGTATTCTTCGAGCTAGTTTTGGGTGTCAGCGGGTATGGCCTTAACCGACTGGGATTACCGGTCTTTCCGATGATGCTGATCTTTGCCGGTTTGCTGGTATTGGTCAACTCGATGCGGCGAAATCGCCATTAATTGAAAATTTGGAGTCCAGGGCATTTATCCCTGGACTCTTTTATATTTAAAACATGCGGCCTGATTTTCAATACCCATATTGGTTCCTGACTGGGAATGGCCGCTCTTTCTTAAAAAAATCCCTATATAATTAGGCTGATTTCTAAAAAATGGAGGTGTATATGAATTGGTTGTATCTGGCAGCAGGGGTTTTACTGCTGTTCCTTGGCCGGAAATCAATTTGGATGTTTGTTTCCATTATTGGCTTCCTGATAGGATTGAAATATGCCCCTGAATTGCTTCCGGATCAATCGCAATCAGTTATTTTAACCGTATCTTTGATCGCGGGGTTATTAGGCGCTTTATTAGCCGTTTTGCTGCAGAAATTCGCGGTGGGCCTTACAGGGATGATTGCGGGCGGTTATGTGGCATATTATTTTCTGCAAATGAATGCCGCTCCAATCGGGCAGCCGCAGTGGATCCTGATTGCGGTCGGGGCACTGATTGGCGCAGTACTGGCCGGTTCTTTGTTTGATTGGGCTATGATCCTGGTGACCTCGGCCTGCGGAGCGGTTTTAATTGATCAGGGGTTGAATATCAAATCTTCATATTCTTATATTGTTATCATTGGGCTGGTTCTATTAGGTATAATCGTCCAAACTAAAATAAAAGCTAAAGGATAGATAGGGTGATTGCATGCAGTTAGGAAATTTGCTGGATAGTCTCAAAGTCTGGGTAGAAAACATTATCAGTACAGGCGGATACCCGGGACTTTATTTTGTTATGTTCCTCGAAAACGTATTTCCGCCGATTCCTTCAGAGGTGGTTCTGCCGCTGGCCGGCAGCCTCAGCCTCACCGGGCGTTTTTCCATTCCGTTGATCACAATTGTTGGAATGTTCGGCTCTCTGACCGGCGCCTTTCTGTTTTATGGATTGGGAAAATGGCTAGGCGAAGAACGGGTGCGCAAATTTATTGCGAAGTTCGGAAAATATGCCCTGCTGTCTGTCGAAGATTTCGATAAATCCAAGGATTGGTTCGATAAATACGATGAATGGGTCATCTTCTTCTCCCGTATGGTTCCCATCGTACGCAGCCTGATTTCAATTCCGGCGGGAGTTTCCAGTATGAACCTGGCGAAATTCAGCGTTTATACCATTTTAGGCACCGCCCTTTGGAGCTTTATTCTTTCCTATGCCGGCCGGCTCCTGGGTGAACAGTGGCCGATCATTACCGACTTTATTAACACTTACCAAAATGTTGTGTTGGCGGTGACGCTCTTGGCAATCGCAGCGTTCGTCACTCACCGCCTGGTTCGGAAGAAAAAACAGGCAAGTTAGAAATAAATTAAAAAGTCGGCTTCGGCTGACTTTTTTTATTTAAATTGCTACAATCAAATTAAGTAATCCAGGTGGAGGTAAATATGTGGAAAAAGTATTGGCTGATTGCTCTATTAATCCTGGCATTAACCGCCTGTTCGAGCGCCGGCATCCCACCTGCGGAAAACGCAGCTACCCAATCTGAAACGCAGGCGCAGGCTGAATCCCGGGATGAAACACCCGGTGACCGGCAGGAACCAATCGTGACTGCGCCGGCCGAGCCTTACCGGCCATTGACCCTCTCGGAATCATTTAGCGCTTCGGATGGCACCAAGCTTCAAGGCACATTTTATCCTCCTGAGAATGACGGCGCGCCTTTAATCATACTGATGCATTGGGCGCGCGGCGACCAAAGTGATTACGCGGCTATTGCCGATTGGCTGCAAAACCGCGGCGGAGAACCCGAAGTTGATAAGAATGCCCAGGAAACCTGGCTGGACGCTTCCTGGTTCCCTGTAATCGATCAGGATACCTCATATGGTGTATTTACCTTTTCATTTCGGGATTGCGAAAAGGGTTGTGCGGCTTTTCATTCGGCGGAATGGCTGGATGATGCCCAATCGGCGGTCACTTTCGCCAGGGATTTACCTTACATTGACCCGAACCGTATTATTGTGATTGGCGCCAGTATCGGCGCGGACGGCGCCGCAGATGGCTGCCTGTATCTGAACCAGACAGCCCCCGGCAGCTGCAAAGGCGCGTTCTCGATTTCTCCCGGAAGTTATCTTACTGAAACCTACGCGGATGTGGTGAAGCAATTGGCTGTACCGGCTGTATGTGTGTATGCGCCCTCTGATGCCTCGGCAGTGGCAGCTTGCGCCGATGTACAGGCAGATAATTACACAGCTTACAAAATTGGCGGCGCACATGGGATGGATCTAATCGACCCACAAGTGCAGCCCAATCCGTTGGATCTAATTCTGGAATTTGTCAGGGATAGTTTGAAATAAAACCAGATTCGTGTTTTTACGTATATTAATAAACCAAGATAGGAAGGTGTAAAACAATGTCTTTTTTGGACGATCTTAACCGGATGATCAACCCCCTGAAAAAACTGGTGTTGACCGGCCCCGCTCATGAACTTTTCAGTGATAAATCGGCTGTGGTCTCTTTCATGTGCCGGCAAACCGGAAATAAACTATCTTTCGCGTCGGATTACATCCGCGCAGATAATGTTGTGTATCTCATGATTGACCAGCATGAAAATTGCTGGAAAAGTCTGGAAACCGGATCGCCGGTGAAACTATGGCTGGATGGTAAAGAATTCAGCGGGTGGGCGGAAGGGCTGATCGGTTACGATGAGTTTTTCGGCATTCTGGCGCAGAATTCTGTCAAGCAGCAGGAATTGCTGCAGCGTTATGAACAGCTGGCAGATACGGAAGATTTGTATGACCTCCAAAAAATGCAGGGCTTTTTGAGTGAATACAAACTGATTCGAGTCAAAATCAACAGGCAGCCATAATTATCCTGCATATCACCGACAAAGCCAGCTGGGCTAAGGCCCAACAAGAGGGTATTTATCGCGGGGACAGCCTGGAACGAGATGGATTTATCCACTGCTGCCAGGCATTTCAGGTGGATCAGGTGCTCACGGATTGGTTTAAGGACACGATGGATTTGCTGATTCTTGAAATAGATACCGATGCTCTGCAAGCTGAATTGGTCCATGAAAACCTGGAGGGCGGAAAAGAATTGTTCCCGCATATCTACGGACCATTGAATCTTGAAGCGGTGGTGACTGCCCGCGAGGTGACTTCTCAATGAATTTATCAACCATCGATCCGAAAATGTTTACCGGAAAATTCTACGAGATATGGAATTCCGGTTGGTTTCTGTTAACCAGCGGCGATTATCAGGCCGGCCGTTATAACTGCATGACGGTATCCTGGGGCAGTTTTGGCTGTCTGTGGAATCTGCCGGTGGCCATGGTGGTAGTACGCCCGTCGCGCTATACCTTTGAATTCATCAACCAGCACGACAGCTTTACGCTCTGTGCTTTCCCCGAAAAATACCGTAAAGACCTGACTTACTTGGGAACACACTCCGGCCGGGATGGCGATAAGATCGCGCATTCCGATTTGATTCCCTGTGCTGCGCGCCAGGTGGCAGCGCCTGTGTTTGAGCAGGCTGAATTGGCCATCGAATGCCGCCGCGTCTATTGGCAGGACTTAGCCCCCGAACATTTTCAGGATGCCCGCATCCAGCCCCATTATCCTCAGGGAGATTATCACCGTATGCTAGTGGGTGAGATATTGGCTGTCAGCGGAGATGTGGAAAAATTTGCCGCCCAATAATTCGTTTGAAATGTTTATAAACCTAATATATTTAGGAGAAAATTGCCCCTATAAAATGAGTTATCAGACAAAATTGGAGGATTAAAATGGCAAGCATTTTGAAAATTGAAGGTATTGGACCTGCATACCGCGAAAAATTGGCGGCTACCGGCATCAAAACTGTCGAGGCATTATTGAGGCGGGGTGCGACTGCACCCGGCCGTGAGAAAATAGCCGCCGGTTCGGGCATCCCCGCCAGCCTTATCCTTGAGTGGGTCAACCATGCCGATTTATGGCGCATTAGGGGTGTCAGCGAGGAATACTCCGATTTATTGGAGGAAGCCGGTGTGGATACGGTGGTTGAGCTGGCCAAGCGCATTCCGCAAAATTTACACAAGAAGATGGTTGAGGTGAACAATCTCAAACATTTGGTCCGCCGCCTGCCCAACGAAAAACAGGTAGGGAAATGGGTGGCGCAAGCTAAGGCGCTGCCGCGGGTGGTTACTTATTAGGTAGAACACTTTTATAAAAATAAAGAGTCGATCTATCCAGACTGGCTCTTTTTTCTTAACCATAAAATATTCAAAATACATAAAAAGTATGGCATTGTAGCGCAGGCATTCTTGCCTGCGGTTTATTTGCTAAAAAAAAGTGGGCTTTGATGTGTTCAGCCCACTTTTTTGTGAAATAATCAAAAACTACTTCAACTGTTTCTTCAGCTTCTCAACCGTCTGTCGGTAGGTGTCCAACTTGGTGCGTTCGTTTTCTACCACCTTCGCAGGCGCTTTATTGGCAAAATCGGAAGCCAGCAGATTTTCCAACCGTTGAATTTGGGAGTTTGCCTCGGATAGCTCTCTTTCCAGCTTTTCACGTAATTTATCGTCCACGACAGCTTCCTGCGTATGCAGGTAGATCATGCTGCCGGTGGCGGCGATGCTGGAAGAGTGATATTGCTTGTAAACATCCGCGTCCGGAACAGCTGTCAGGATCTCCAATTCTTTCAAAGCACTGGAATAAGCAATCAGGTCTTTTTGCGCTTCCAGCACAGGCAGCATTTCACGGGTGGCGATGATGCTGCCGCTGGCTGCCTGGTTGGCGGGAATATTGAGTTCGGTCTTGAGTGTGCGGAAAGCGCGGCTGTGTTCCATGGTCGCGTTGCTGAATTTCTCCACAGCTTCCTTCTCCCAATCTTCTTCCGGTTTGGATTCCGGCCACTGCGCGATCATCAGCGCCTCCGCCCAGGGATCATCCGGGCGTAATAATTCTGACTTGGCTTGCGCAGCCTGCTTGAGGTGCCCCCACAGCTCTTCAGTAACGTAGGGCGTGAAGGGGCTCAACATGCGCAGGCATTTATCCAGTACGCGCACCAGTGTCCAGGCAGTGTAAAATGCCCGGTCGCCGCCTTCCCGCAGCTGCATCTTGGCGATTTCGATGTACCAATCGGCAAACTCGCTCCAGAAGAAATCGTAGATCTGCCGGCCGGCTTCTCCAAACTGGTAGCCTTCAAATAAGCGGTTCACGCTGCGTACCACTTCGCGCATGCGTGCGTGCAGCCATTCGTCCGCCGGTGTCCATACGGGTTCTTTTTCAGGCTTCTCAGGTGCGTTCGCGATGGCGTTAATTATGAAGCGGCCCGCGTTCCAAATTTTGTTGGCAAAGTTGCGGTTGGCTTCGACCTTTTTCTCGCTCAGGTTCATGTCGTTGCCGGGCGCGGAACCGACCAGCAGGGTGAAACGCAGCGCGTCCGTGCCCAGTTTGTCCATGACCACAAGCGGGTCGATCACGTTGCCCTTGGTTTTGCTCATCTTCTGGCCGTGTTCGTCGCGAATCAGCCCGTGCAGGTATACCGTATGGAAGGGCGCCTCATCGGTGAATTCCAGGCCGTCCATGATCATGCGCGCTACCCAGAAGAACAGGATGTCGTAACCCGTTTCCAATACGGAGGTCGGGTAAAAGTATTTCAAGTCGGGCGTCTCATCCGGCCAGCCCAGGGTCGAGAAAGGCCATAAGCCGGAAGAGAACCAGGTATCCAGTACGTCGTCGTCCTGGTGGATGTTCTTGCTGCCGCAGTGCTGGCACTGCGTGGGGTCTTCGCGCTGCACGGTCATGCCCTTACAGTCATCGCAGTACCACACCGGGATACGGTGCCCCCACCACAATTGGCGGCTGATGCACCAGTCCTGGATGTTTTCCATCCAGTTGAAATAGACCTTGGTGAAGTGGTCCGGCACGATGCGGATGTCCCCGTCGCGCACCGCGTCGATGGCCTTCTTGGCGATTGAATCGATTTTGACGAACCACTGTTCGCTGATCATCGGTTCGATGATCTCGCCGCCGCGCTGGCTGCGCGGGACGTTGAGCGTGTAGGGCTCTTCCTTGATGACCATGCCGCGTTCTTTCATGTCCGCCCACAAGCTCTTGCGGCATTCTTCACGATCCTGTCCCTGATATTGGCCGCCGTTTTCGTTGATGGTGACATCTTTATTGAGGATGTTGATGATATCCAGGTTATGGCGCTGGGCAATATCGTAATCGTTCGGGTCGTGCGCCGGGGTGATCTTCAGCGCGCCGGTGCCGAATTCGCGGTCAACGTATTCGTCCGCGATGATGGGGATTTCGCGATCCAGCATGGGCACCAGTGCCTTGCGGCCCACGTATTTCTTGTAGCGTGGATCCTCTGGATGTACGGCCACGGCCGTGTCGCCCAGGATGGTCTCCGGACGCGTGGTGGCCACCGGCAGGAATTCCTCCGGATTATCGGCCAGCGGATATTTGAAATAGTACAGCGTGCCGGGTTCCTGAGAGTGCTCCACTTCCAGGTCTGAAACGGCCGTGCGCAGGTTGGGCGACCAGTTCACCAGGCGCGGCCCGCGGTAGATCAGGCCTTTTTCGTACAGGCTCACGAAGGCTTCCCGCACGGCGCGGCTCAGGCCATCGTCCAGCGTGAAGCGCTCGCGTGTCCAGTCGCAGGAGGCACCCAGTCGGCGGATCTGCTGTTGGATCATGCCACCGTATTTACGCTTCCAGGCCCAGGTACGCTCTATGAAAGCGTCGCGCCCGATATCCTCGCGCGTCTTGCCTTCCTGCGCCAGTGCTTTTTCAACCTGCAATTGCGTGGCGATGCCGGCGTGGTCGCTGCCGGGAATCCACAGCGTAGGTTCGCCCTTCATGCGGTGGTAGCGGATCATCAGGTCTTCGATGGAAACGAACATAGCGTGCCCCAAGTGTAGTCCGCCGGTCACGTTGGGTGGGGGAATCGCGATCACAAAGGGCTTTTTGGTGGGATCGAAATCCGGTTTATTGGGGTCGTTCGTGGGCTGGAAGTAGCCTTGGCTGTCCCACCACTGGTAAATCCTTTCCTCTGTGCCGTGAAAATCGTATGCTTTTGGTAGTTCTTTTTGCGTCATTCAACCTCCAATTAAAATAAAAAACCTTTCGTTCTGAGGACGAAAGGTCATTTTTTACCTTGCGCGGTACCACCTCGCTTCGCATTTCTTCCAATGCGCTCTCATTAGCGCTAACGGGCATACCCGTGCCGGTCTATTCTCTCGCGATTTCTTCGGCAATTCTTCCCGGACGACGGCGTTTTTGTGATTCTGCGGCGGCTCTCAGCCTGTGGCCTGCCTTCTCTGACAGTTCCTGCAAAAACGACTGCTTTCGGTATTGATGAATAGACCCATTATAAAGAGGATGAGAGCGAATGTCAAACTTGCCGGTTAGGGCAGTTGCATAAGCTGCGGACCGTTGGGTGTATCTAATACCTGCCAGCCCTGCGCCTCGATTTGCGCGCGCAGGCGGTCCGACAGCGGCCAATCAGCGTCTTTCCGCGCTTCCTCACGCTGCACGGCCAGGGCTTTCGCCCCTTCAGGAGGCTCGTTTTGGGTTGTTTGCGCGGTTTCAATGGCATCCCATATCTCTTGCTGGATGTGGATTGCCGTTCCGGCTTGACGGTAATTTCCTAAAAATGACAGCGGGAATGTATGTCCATGGTTGAAAACAGCTTCTTCATTAATTCTCATGATGGTCACGCTGCCTTTGCCGAACACCCGGCAAGTAGATTCCTCCATGAATTCCATCAGCAGGGCGGTTTGTTCGTCAATGCCAACCAGGCAGGTATTCTCATCCAGTTTTTCCAGTTCTGTCCGCAGGCCCGCGAAGCGTTCCCGGCCCATAAAGCAGCGGCTGGTGTCCAACTCCTCACCGCCATCGTGATTATTCCAATGCGGGATAAAGGTAACGTTCAACCCGAAATCGCTCAGAAAATCCAACCCCTTCATCCAGAACGGTTCCTGTCCGACCTTGTATATCTCGTAAATCGGCAGTGTCCAGGCGCTAATCGCCAACACGGCCGCGCTGGCCAGGCACACGGCGCTGCCGCACAGGTGCAGCGCGCGCAGGGTATCGTAAGCCAGACTGCCTTGCAGTTGCTCCACCGCGTAAGTGGGACTGCCCGGCCCCATGAACACCCAGTCAGAGGCTAACATGGGTTCAAGGATAGCGCCGTCGTCCGGGCTGAAATCCGTCCCGCGCTTGCGAGCAGGAATGATTTGGACCTGCGGCCGAAAATTTTGCAGGCGTTTTTTCAGGTAATCGCCCACGTTTTCCGCTACCCGCTGCGTGTTAGGCTGAAAACCCGCCGGGGTTTCCAGAACGGCAATTTTTAGTGGCGCTTCATACTTATCTGCCAGGTAGTCGTAAGCTTTCCCGCTGGCGGGCAGCGTCTCGCCCGAACCGAATAACAGCAATGCACCCGGTGTTGTACCTTCTAATTTATCCATAATTATGAATAATTATAGCGTCGGGCATAGTCTTTATTTGTTGGTAAGATTAAGCCTGATGAATAAAAAATCCACCGCTTTCCTGTTCCTTTTTGCGTCTCTCATCTCGCTGTTTTTGTACGCTTGTTCGCCGCAAACCGCGGTTGTGCTTCCTACAGACACGGCGGATGGGATTGTAGTTGATAGTCCTGCAACAGCAACGCCCTTCATTCCCACCCCCAGTCCGGTTTCCACCGAAGCCGTGGATCTCAGCGCTGTGTCGCTGCCGGAGGGTATCCAACTGGAATTCTGGCATCCCTGGTCGGGGGAGCTGGCGAATTTGATGGCGGAGCTGGTCGAGCAGTTCAACCAGGAAAACCAATGGGGCATCAGCGTCACGGTTCAGGTGCACGCGGATGAGCTGGTTTTGCTGCAGGATATGGATCAGGCGGCTGCCAACGCGGAATATCCGGATGTGGTGGCTGCACCAAGCGCCTATCTGAAAACCTGGTACCGGCAGGGCTGGCCGCTGCTGAACTTGACAGCTTTTACGGATTCCCCTGAATATGGCTTCGATTCGGGCCAGATGGAAGCGTTTCTGCCGGTTTTCTGGAAAAACGACCTGATTGACGAAGTGCGTTTGGGCTTACCGGCTTTCCGCGATGGACATTTCCTTTTCTATAACCAATCCTGGGCGCAGCAACTGGGGTTTGACGCATATCCGCAAACCAGCGCTGATTTTCAGGCACAGGCCTGCGCGGCCGCGGCTGCCAATCTGGCGGATGTGCAGCTCGAGAATAATGGCACCGGCGGCTGGCTGTATGACACCCAGGCGTTGACCTTGTTGTCCTGGCTGCGGGCTTTCAACGGCGACGATCTGATTCGCTCGGATGGAGAGATTAGCTTCACCGAAGAAGGCAGCCAAATGGCATTGGAATACCTTTTTGATATGTACTATCAGAATTGTGCCTGGACAGGCAAGCAGAGCGAACCGTTTCAATATTTCGCGGACCGCTATGACCTTTTCTACAGCGGCGACAATCAGGATATTTTCACCCAGGAGATTGTCAATCAAAATTCGGACAGCGGTGATAATTGGGTGTTAATCCCATACCCTTCGGATGATTCACGCCCGGTGGTTTATGTTGATGGCGATTCTTATGCGGTTTTTCAGAAGGATGTAGATAAAGAATTGGCGGCCTGGCTATTCCTGCGCTATCTGAACAGCACCGAGAACCAAATCAAGGTCATCCAGGCTACCGGCTCGCTGCCGCTTTCAACCATTACGATTGGGCAGATGTCCGATTTTCGTAAAGAACATCCGGTTTGGGAACAGGCCTTGCAGTACCTGGCGCTGGCGCAGCCCATTCCCGACACACCCGGTTGGATGGATGCCGAAGCTGTGCTTTCGGATATAGCCTGGCAATTGAAATACACCGCAGCAAAGGAGAACCTGCCCGCGATCCTCAACGAAGCGGAACGCATCATACAGGGTAATTAAGAGCATTAATGAGTAAAGCAACAATTGAGAAAATTACCGTCTATACCGACGGAAGCTGTGAACCCAATCCCGGCCCCGGCGGTTGGGCGGCCATCATTCTGGATGGAAGAGAACAGACAGTCCTGAAAGGCTACGAAAAAGACTCCACCAATAACCGTATGGAGTTGACCGCTGCTTTGGAGGCTTTGCGAAACATTGACCGGAGCAAACCGGTCATTCTATATACTGATTCCCAATATTTGAAGAACGGTGTGGAAAAGTGGCTGAAAGACTGGAAAGCGCGCAACTGGAAACGCAGGGGCGGGCCGCTGCTCAACGTGGATTTATGGAAACAAATTTCTGAGGTCATAGAACAGCGAAAAATTACCTGGCGCTGGGTCAAGGGGCACAACGGCAACCCATATAACGAGCGTGTTGATCGCCTGGCTCACCAGATGATGAAATCGCGCGGATAAAAACTTCACTGCCGCTTGCTTTACCTTTTTGCTTATAAAGATTGGCCGTAGCGCGCAAGAACAGCTGCGATAGCCTGTGGATCGATATCTCCGATGGGGATGAAAGCTTGCGGGTTGGTTTCGTGGTCGCAAATGCTTTTCTCGAACCAGGTGACGTCGTGCCAAACACCTTGCTTGAATCCGGTTTGGCGGTAGATGCCGATGCGGCGGAAACCGAAGGATTCATGCAGCTTCTCGCTGTTGGGGTTGGGCGTCTTGACGATGCCGTACACGTTATGGATATTTTGCAGTTTCAGAATGTCCATCAGGCAGGCGTATAGCTGCTTGCCGATGCCCTGGCGCTGGTATCCGCTGTCCACGTAGACGGAGAGGGTGGCATTCCATTGATAAGCCGCGCGTTCCATGTGCCTGTGCGCGTAAGCGTAAGCGACAATGCTTTCGTCGATTGTGTAAACCAGATAAGGATATTCGCGCGCAACGCTACGAATGCGCTCCGTGAATTCTGCCTGTGGGGGAACTTCGTACTCGAAAGAGATGGCTGTTTCCTCAACGTACGGCCGGTAGATTTCCAAAATACGCGTACTGTCCGCTTCACGAACCAATCGGATATTTATATGTGGCATATTGATTCCTCACAGAGTTGGTATTAGCAAGAAGATTTTTGAATAATAATACCTATCTTACATTCTTGATAACAAAAAAAGACAGGCACTCAACCTGTCTTTTTTCAGAGGCGACGACGGGATTTGAACCCGTGATCAGGGTTTTGCAGACCCTTGCCTTCCCACTTGGCCACGTCGCCGGATAACGAGAGAATTATAAAAGGCGCATACCCCTTTGTCAAATGGTTGCCAGGGGACTGGCGTCTTAAACAAAAAATGCCAGGTGGCATTTTTTACTTCATAATTCTTTTTCAGAGCGGGCGACGGGTCTCGAACCCGTAAACCTCTTCCTTGGCAAGGAAGCGTTCTACCAATTGAACTACGCCCGCGGCGAGTTAAGATTATATGTGATTTTCCCATATTGTCAACCTCTTCCATGCTTTTAAGTGCTCCCATCCTGAAAAATCATCTTAAAAACCGGATGGAAATTTGATCTGTATAAATGAATATACAAATTTTAAGGTTAAGTTGTGTTAATAATATTGTAAAGTTAACAAAAAATATGTAAAATATGTTAGGAAACTAACACAATGGACCAAAGTTCACGCTTATCACAAATAGTTGACCAAATCGAGAAGAGGGGTTCTGTAAGCATCTCTGAACTGGCTGAGAGTTTTAAAGTCTCAGAGATGACCGTACGCCGCGACCTGATTGAGTTGGAAAAGATCAGTATTGTCCGTCGTATCCATGGAGGTGCGGTGGCTTTTTATGGCCGCAGTTTTGAACCGCCCCTCATTTCCCGCGCAAATAAGAATGTGACTGCTAAGCAGCGTATTGGTAAATATGCCGCTTCCATGGTCCTGGATGGCGATAGTATTGCTATTGATGTTGGTTCTACTACGATAGAGATGGCCATGAATTTGGTTGGCCGCCAAAACCTGACAATTTTGACTCCAAGTTTGCATATTGCCAATCTATTAAGTGACGAAAAGAATATCCGCCTGATCCTCTCCGGTGGAATTGTACGTCAGGGAGAAAAATCGTTGATCGGGGATCTGGCTTACCTGGCCTTCCGCGAAATATTTGTGGATAAGCTCTTCTTAGGAGTAGGGGGCATTCATACCCAGATTGGATTGACTGAGTTTGAAATGCAGGATTCACAGGTAAAAAAGGAAATGATTAAGAGCGCCAAGGAAGTGATCGTTTTGGCGGATGCTTCTAAATTCCAGCAGATAGCTTTTTCTTCCTTTGCCAAACTGGACCAAATTGACCATCTTGTCTGCGATAAAGAACCGCCGCAGCCTTTATTGGATGAACTAAAAAGAAATAATGTTGAGATCCACGTTGTATCTGATTAGCGGCATATAAAAAAAGGAGGCAGAAGAAAAAATTATAAAAAATTATTGTTACATGGAGAGGAAAAAATATGAAAAATATTTATTTGGTATGTGCAACAGGTATTGCTACGTCAACAATGTTGCGAGTAAAAATCGAAGACTTCTTGGAACAAAAAGGTATTGAAGCTGAGCTTCACCAATACCGTGTGGCTGAAATGTTCCCCGACCGTATTACGGCGGATGTGATTGTCGCTACCACGCAGATACCTCCGGAAGTCGAAGAACAATTTAAAGTTATCAGCGGCCTGCCATTGTTAACCGGTGTTGGAGAAGAACAAGTCTTCGAAGAACTGGAAAAGGTCCTGAAAGAATAATACAGATAGGAGATAAGATGGAATCTATTCTTGCTTCAATTGGACAATTACTAAACAATCTCGGTTCATTGATTGTATTACCCATCGTTATTGCCCTGCTTGGCTTGATTCTGGGAATGAAATTTACCCATGCCGTTCGCAGTGGCTTGACTCTGGCGATTGCATTTATTGGTATTAACCTGACTGTAGGTTTGTTGGGTGAAAAGATGTCCACCATCGGTTCAGCATTCGCGGAACGCACCGGTACCGGCTTGGATGTCATTGACATCGGTTGGCCGGCTGCTTCAGCCCTGGCATTTAACACAGCGGTTGGTAATGCGATTATCCCGTTGGGAATCGTCCTCAATATCATTTTGATTTTGCTTGGCCTAACCCAAACGTTGGATGTGGATATCTGGAACTTCTGGCACCAAGCCTTCATCGGCGCCATTGTTGCCTATATCACCGGCAGCTTTGGTTTGGGCCTTTTGGCTGCCGCCATCAATGTCGTCATGGCGCTTTTCCTGGCCGACTGGTCTGCACCGTTGATCCAGCGCTATTTCAAACTCCCCGGTATTTCTTTCCCGCACCTTCAGTCAGCCGGTTATATGCTGTTGGCCGTACCTTTCGCCTGGCTGCTGAACAAGGTTCCTTTCCTGCGCAACATGCATTTGGATCCTGACACCCTGCGCAAACGCTTGGGCATCTTGGGCGAACCCATTTTCCTGGGTTTCTTCATCGGTGTCATCCTGGCTGCCTTCGCCGGCGAAGCAATCGCGGACATTATCCTGACCGGTGTCAACGTAGCAGCTGTTATGATGCTAATCCCGCGCATGGTTGCAATCCTGATGGAAGGTCTCACACCTGTAGCCGAAGCCGCTCGCAAATTCATGGCCAAGAGAACTCAGGGCCGCAGCTTCAATATTGGTTTGGACTCCGCAGTTTTGATCGGCAGCCCGGCAGTTATCGCTTCCGGTTTGCTGATGGTTCCCGTTGAGATCGGTATGGCACTGCTGTTAGCTCCCTTGGGCAACCGCACGCTGCCTTTCATTGATTTGGCCGATGGCGTCTTCGTGACCGCCATGTTGGCTCCCTTAGTGGCCGGCGACGTTCTGCTGACCGTTATTCTGGGCGCCATTGTCATGGGAATCGGTATGATCTTCACCACTTTGCTGGCTCCGGCTGTGACAGACATGATCGTGACCGCTGGAACGTTGGAAGTTCCTGCCGGATATTCACTCTACACGGTTATGAGCGATGCAGCCATCCCGCATTCGTACATCTTTTACTACGTATTCCAGAACCCTGTAGTGATCGCTTTGTTGATCAGCGCAGTCCTTTTGGTAGGTCAATACTTCTTAGCCAAGAAATTCCCCTTGGGAGAGAAGCTGTTGGCGGATGTAGCTGTTCCTGAGAAAAAGTAATTTATTGGTAAAAAAAAGGAGTTGTGGCATACTTGCCACAACTCCTTTTTTAATCCGTGAGGAAAATAGATGCTCAAACTTTTTATATCTTTTGCGTTAGGTCCCATTGGATTAAAAATTCTGAATTTTTATATTCGCAACAGCGCTATTATCAATTCATTAGTTTTTATCTACGGCATATTTCTAACTTTTGCGCATGTGAATTACAAACGTATCACCCAGGATTGGTCTGACCGAATAAAAAAAGGCAAGGTAAAGAAGGCCATTGATAAAAATAAGTATGATTGGGAAAAAGCAATCGTGGAAAACTCAAAATTCCCGTTTGTGGCTGGCGGTACCAGCCTGATTCCTAAAAAGACCAACCAGGAAAACCTATTGTTCTACCTGGAACGAGATAAGAGCTGGCAAAAGCAGCTAATGAAAATAGCGGAATGAGTTTGCAGTAATAGAAAAAGTGAAACATAAATAACCGCTCCCTGAAGGTTTTTTCAAAGAGTGGTTATTATTTAAGAATTTAGTTAATTGAACAAGCAAAGCGAGAAAAACAGAAAGCCACCCACATAGCGAATGGAAAGCGAATGGTTAAACCATACTTTTACAATGAAGACTTGCTCCCTGAAAGCCTAAAAACACGATAAATATAGAGAAAAAAATCAATGTCATTGCGAGGAACGTAGTGACGAAGCAATCCCAGTAGCTAGATAAAGAAAATACTGGAACTAGAAATACAGGGAGAAATTACACAAATATAAAAACAGGGAACTGAGATTGCCCTCCCCCGGGGGAAATGCTTCGCGAACGTCGCTTGCCATAGAAAAGCGGGAGGTCTGCTCCTCGTGATGACAGGAGAGGCGGAAGTGGCGCAGGGAAAAGATAATTATTAAGGCGAAATGACTTGAAGGAAAGAGAAAGCCAGCATCTACAGACGCTGGCTGGTAGTAGAGACCAATACCCTTTTTAAATTAAATTAGGCGCTTTTTTCGGCCTGGATTTCTTTGACCTTTACGATGATTTTCTCAACCAGTTCGTTTTCACCCACGCCGGTGATCAACGGAATGGCATTGAAAACGGGTTTGTTGGTTTCGACGGTGACCTGGACATTGCTGACCACGATATCATAATTAGCGATCCGCCCGGGCAGTTCATTGTTCCCGCTACCATCGATATGGACGCTCAGTTTTTCAGCTTCCAACTTTTCCTTAAGCTTGTATGCCGCATGCATAGCCATCGCAACACCTGAACCACAAACAACGACAATCTTCACTTTGTACATATTCCTCACCTCATCAAATAAATGTTATATAAAGTTCTATATTGTGATTATACGGAAATTACTTTACTTTTTTATTCATCGACTCAATGTGTTTTAACATGGCTGTTTTAACTTCTGTTTTGGTTGTTGCGTTCTTCATTGCGACCAGGGCATCGTCATTTTCAAGGATGAAAATGACTTTCCGCAGCACGGGGATGACTAGCTTTGCGTCGTGCACTGCCAGCATTATGACGATCTCCACCTGGACCTTTTCTTCGGGGGTGGCCATCATCTGGAAAGTGATCGGTTTGGCCAGGGTGGAAATGGCGATCGCCGGTTTTAGAACGTGGTCCGTGTCGGTATGCGGGATGGCCACACCGGCCATGCGCGCCTGCAACCCAGTGGGGTAGACCTTTTCCCGGTCCAGCACGGCCTGCGTATAGCTTTCCTTAACAAATCCATTGTCGAATAAAAGTGTGCCTAATTTACGGATGATTTCTTCAGGTGAATCAGCGCTTTCGTTGACGAGGATTAAATTCTCGTCGATGGTAAAGTTGGCAAGGGTTGTATCTTCTGTGTTTGACATTGAAATTCCTGTATTATTTGCTAACTGTAATCGATTTCATTTTGCGAATGTTGCTGGCGTACTGATTGTCGCGAAAGACTCCACGCCCGGAAACGACGATATCCGCGTTCACGCGTAACGCGTCCAGGATATTCTCCTCAGTAAAACCTCCGTCTACTTCCCACAGGATATCCTGCAGGCCGGGCTGCTGTTGGCCTTGCTTTACTTTGTCCAGTACGCTGGGCAGGTACGTGCAGCTCATGCTTTCCGGTTCAGTGGTCAGGATAAGGACATATGAGAGGAACGGCAAATAAGGACGCAGATCGGGCAAGGGCGTCTTTGGATTGAAGGCTAATCCTGCCCGTATCCCGTATTGGTGGATCAATCCCAACGTACGGCGGGGGTAAGGGCAGGCTTCAAAGTGAACGGAAACCATCTCAACCCCGATCTCTGCCAACGTGGGCAGGATCCATTCGGGGTTGTTGATCATCAAGTGCACGTCAAAAGGCAGGCTGCTGAGCGGACGCGCGGCGCTGATGATCTGCGTTCCCAGCGACATGACCGGTACGAAATTGCCGTCTTCCAGATCAAAGTGCAGGATATCTGCTCCTGCTTGTTCCAGACCTTTCACGGTTTCTGTTAAATATGCCAGTGGCGCTGAGACCAGAGATGGGGCGATCTTGATCATTTGGTTTACTCGAAATTCTTGCGGAAGTCCTTGACCTTGGTCATGAAGGTCTTCACGCGGTTGACATCCACATTATTCTGGAAAATACCGTCATATTTGAAGGTGGTGGCTACCACTGCGCCATCGGCAATGTTCAGTTGTTCTTCCACATTTTCAAGGCGCACACCCGTGTTGGCGAATACGACAGTTTTAGGTACTGCGCTTTTGACACGATTTAGAACATCCGCGTCGGTTACGGTGCCGGCTGTCAAGCCAGAGACGCACAACGCGTCCGGTAAGTGATTGAAGACGGTGGAGCGGGCAATTTCAGCTACATCGCGATCGGCCAGGTAACGGGCGGCTTCCGGAACAATATTGAAGAGCAGCTTGACGTTTTCCGCGCCAATGGCGTGCTGGTGGCGTACAACTTCGCCGCAATTAGTGTTCCACAGGCCGAAATCGCTGGCATATACGCCGGAGAAGATTTCGCGCACAAACTTTCCATCTACCGCGGCGGCCAAATCAAGCGAAGCATATGGATCCCACAGCACATTTACGCCGTAAGGAATGCTAATCTCGCTCATCAATTCGCCAATGATGCGGGCCATGGCAGCGGTTGTTTCGGTTTTGACTTTTAAAAGATATGGCAGGCTGAATTCGTTCGAGAACATAACGCCATCCACGCCGCCGTCCTGTAGGGCGTGCAGTTCTTTGCGGGCGCCTTCAATGACTTTCTTCATTCCCCCCGCTCTGTCATAACCCGGATCGCCTGGCATGGCCTGTAGATGGCACATCGCAATGATTGGTTTGTTTGTATTAAAAATTTCTTTTGTCCAGTAGGTCATTTCGTTAAGCTCCAATAATAAAGTGAATTTGATTATACGCCCCGACGCAAATCCAGATTGTGGTCGAATTTGCTGACGATGGTGTCTAATGCCTGTATTCCAGCTTCAATATCGCGAACGTCGCACGTCTCGATGGGGGAGTGTGAGTAGCGCATGGGAATGGAGAGATGGGCCATGGCGGTACCCTGCGTGCCAGACATCAGCGTGAAGGCGTCATCGGTGATGACACCCAGGGCGATGTCGCGCTGCCATGGGATGCCCATCCCGTCCAATGTATTTTCAAGGAACAATCGCAGCTGCGGGCTGGGAATCAACCCGGCCAGTGTACCACGCCCGTGGAAGTTCATTTGCGTCACGGCCGGTCCCTTGTTCAGAAACATTTCGTATTTGCCGTAAAGTTCGGGTGTATCGCAGGCGGGCGTGATATCCACGCAGATGGCTGCGTCTGGCTCCAGGCGGTAGAAAGCCGGCATGACGCCGCGGATGTTGAACTCTTCCTGCACGGAGGCCACTACGTAGACCGTACCGGCTGGTTTGTGCTCGTGCAGATATTCCGCCAGGGCAATCAGCATCAGGCAGCCCACACGGTTATCCAGCGTTTTACTGCTCACCAGGTGTTCACCGATTCGCTGGAAATGCGGATGGTAGGTGACAGCGCTGCCGATACGGATTCCCAGCGCCTGGGCTTCTTCGGCGGATTTCACACCGATGTCGATGTACATCTTGTCGTGCGTAGGTACGGTCAGTTTGTACTCGGGGGGTGTGAAGTGGTGCGAGAAGGTCCCGATCTGACCGACCACGGAGCTTTTTCCGTCGATGCTGTGTATATCGAAATACTGGCCCATCAGGGTCTTCTCGGGCACGCCGCCGATGCGGTTGAAGCGCAGATAGCCGTCCTTGTCGATTTTGCTGATCATCAAGCCCAGCTCGTCCATGTGGGCAAACACCAGTAAACTGGGTTCGCTTTCGTCTTTCCCGTTAAAGGTTGCTGTCACGTTGCCGATGCGATCCACTTCGACGCTATCCGCCAAAGGCTCAAAACGCTTCTTCATTTCTCGAACCATGTTATCTTCCAAGCCTGATAAGGCTGGAATACTGGTGAGGTGTTGAAGTTCTTCAATTACGCTTTTCATTGTTCTTCCTTCCAAAATTAATTATAAAGATTAACCGACTGCCAATCGGCCGCCGTCGGCTACGATGATTTCGCCGCACACAAAGCTGGATAGTTCCGAGCAAAGGAACAAGATTACTTTGGCGACGTCCTCCGGGTAGCCAATTCTGCCAACCGGCATGAGTGGAATATAGTGTGCTTCCATTTCTTCTGTACTTGCATAGCGTGTCATGATCATCTCGCTCATAATGACGGAGGGCATGACCGCGTTCACCAGGATCCCTAAGGGAGCATAGGTCTTGGCCTGGTAACGGGTTAAAGAATAAGCGCCCGCTTTGGTGGCCACATATTGTGGGATCCCGGTTCCACCTGAAAATACGCAAGTGGATGTGATATTAATGATACGTCCACTGCCCCGTTTTGCCATATGGTCTTTGACGGCTTCTGCGCAGAAATGCACGGCTTTCACGTGGATGTCAAAACTTTTTTCCCAATTGGCAACGACGCCCGCGTTATTAACCAGAATATCAATTCGGCTGAATTTATCCAGGGTCTCTGCCGCCAAATCGCGGCAATTTTCTTCTTTCGAGATGTCTTTTTGGATGTAATGGGGGCGTAACCCCAATTTGCCGATTTCATCCTGAATGGGCTTTGCATTCTCGGGATCGATGATGTCGTCAATCACGACTTGCGCGCCGGCCTGGGTGAGAATTTCAGTGGCGGCTTTACCGATGCCTTTGGCTGCGCCGGTAATGATGGCTACCTGACCGCTTAGATCGATTTCGTAGGACATTGATTTACCTTCTTAGTTGTTGAACTCGACCACGCATTTGAGATTTTGCTGACGGCTGACTGTTTGCAGGATCGCGTCGGAAAGTTCCTCAATGGGGTAGGTGTGACTGATGATCTTTTCAGCCCAAACGTCACCGCTGGCGATCAGATCCAACGCCATGCGTGTATCGAGATGGTTGGCTGAGTAAGTTGAGGTGATCGTGATCTCGTTGAAAAAAATGTGCGAAGGGAAGATTTCGATCGATTCCTCAGGTTTGGGTGTGGCGAAGAACATGACGGTTCCGCCTTTGTTAACCAGGCCCATACCCAATTTCATCGCGCTGATGTCCTTGGCGGCGATGAAAACCTTGTCGGCGCCGTCGGAATGGAACAGTTCTTTCACTTTTTCCAGCTCCGCCTGCGGGTCGTTGCCCGGCTTCCAGACGTTCTGCGCGCCGAACTCATTAGCTTTGTTGATACGCCAATCTAACATTTCATAAACGACCAATTTCCGCACGCCCCAATATTTCAAGCATTGGATGAACATCAATCCCATGGTGCCGGTGCCGATCAGGGCGACGGAATCCCCGGCTTTCACGCCTGCTTTCTGGATGGCGTGGATGATGCAGGCCAAGGGTTCCACCAGCGTGCCGGCTTTAAAGCTGACGTTGTCCGGCAAGACCAGGGTGTCGCGTTCAGCGTGCGCGGCGGAAGCGGTGAAGTATTCCGAAAAACCGCCGGGGTGGATGTGCGTTTTGCGGAAAGTCTCGCACATGGTAAAGTTGCCTCTGCGGCAGTGCTCGCATACCAGGCAGGGTATGTGGTGGTGGACCGCAACGCGGTCGCCCACTTTAATATTGTGGATATCGCTGCCGACCTGTTCCACAACGCCCACCGCTTCGTGACCTAGGGTCAGCGGTGCGCGCGGGGTCAGATACCATTCCATGGTGTCGGCAACGCATACGCCGCATGCTTTAGTTTTGACCAAAAACTCGTCGGATTTTGGTTGGGGGATGGGTCTGTCTTCTACACGAACGTCTTGATTGTTGTAATAAACGGCTACTTTCATTTGACACCTGACTTTAATAAAAATGATTGGTTCGATAATTGCTGATTTTGGTGGATACGGCTTGGCCGTATCCACCGATAACAATAAAATGGTTTATGCGCCGAACAGTTTACCAATCCAGAACAGGACTGCGGCTACCCAGTTGCCGGCTGAAAGGCCGGTGATTTCGACTGCGCCTTCCGGGATCACATAACCGATGGAGGTCGCCATCTGGGTCAATGAGGATCCGAAGAATGTGCAGGTGTACATAACGACTGTCATGATGACTGCCCCGCAGATGATCGAGCGGAATAGATTGCCTTTCGACATGAAAGGTACCATTACGACGAAGTAGAACATTGAGGCTAAGTCACCGAAGGGCAAAACACGGTTGCCGGGTAAGATCAGGGCCAGGCCTAAGGTAATCGGAATGAGGATGATGCCGGCTGCCACGGTGACGGGGTGCCCGATCAGAACGGCAGAGTCGAGGCCGATGTAGAAATCACGGCCGCTGAATTTCTTCTGCATGAAGATTCTGGCGGATTCGGCAATCGGGGTCAGGGCTTCCATGAAAAAGCCGATGATTTTGGGGATAAGGATCATAGCTGTGCCGATGGTGATGCCCAGGGTGAGCAGTTTGGCGGGTTCGCGCCACATGCCGCCGAACAAGCCTACGCCGACGCCCAACAGGACGCCCAAGAACAGGGGTTCACCGAAGATGCCCCATTTTTCACGAATGTTGCTCTCGTCCCAGTGGATGTCTTTGATGTAAGGAATACGATCAAGCACCCAGTTTACACCGGCGATGATCGGTACACTGGTGACGGCCCAACCGTGGGGGATGCTGATGCCGGGCAGGTTGTAGAATTCTTGAACGTCTTTGGCTGTCTTGTCAGCGATCCACAGTTCGTAAACTGTATGGATGGCTGCCGCAACCAAACCCCAGGCCAGGCTGCCGGAAGCAATGTAGCAGACTGATGCGGTGAAAGCTTGGTTCCAGAAATTCCAAATGTCCACATTCAGAGTTTTTGTCAGTTTCAAAGCCAGCATGGCAATGTTTGTTGCTAGGCAGACCAGGATGACCAGTGAACCGGCAGTCGTGCCCCAGGCGATTGCTCCGGCAACACCCCAGCCAACGTCGAGAATGTCGAGGTTGGCACCGGTGTTTTCCACCATTGCGTTAACGACGGGGACCATTTGCCCGATCAGCAGGTTGATGATCAGGTTCAGCGCGATGAAACCGGCACCTAAAGTTAAGCCGGCCCGTAAAGCGGTACGAAGTTTCTGACCGAAGATAAGTCCCATCGTGGTAATGATGATGGGCAGCAGCAATGAAACGCCTAATCCGGTCAGGAAGTCTTTGATACCTCCAACAATGTCAACAAAATTCATTTTATTTACTCTCCTTTATTTTTCCATGCACCTATTAATTATTAAAAAAATGAATCAATGCTCCCTTAAATCACCTCCTCTGAGAAACGAAAAAATTGCTCAGGTTGCCAAGATTTTTATGTTCTTTTCATCGCAATAATGTAAGAATGCTTCTGGAACCCCCTTGTCTGTAATAATGGCACTGAGATCGGACAATTCACAAACTTTGGCAAACGCAGTGGTACCAAACTTCGTGGAATCGCAGAGCAGAATGGTCTGGCTTGCGGCTTTAACCATGGCTTGCTTGATGGGTACTTCTTCGATATTGACGTTGCTGATGGTGCCGTCCGAGTGAATGGCGTCTGCGCCAATGAAGGATTTGTCCACGCGCAGGTTGCGGATGAAATCGACTACCTGGGGGCCCTGCAGAGTGTACACGTTCGCACGCGCGATGCCGCCGGTGCAGATCAAGTTGATTTTTGGATTGGTGGCAAGCTTGTATGCGATATTGAGGTCGTGCGTGACCACTGTCAGGCGTTCCCTAGTGTGTAGCAGGCAGGCCAGCTGAAAGATAGTCGAGCCGGCGTCCAGTAGGATTGTGTCACCGTCCTCGACCAAGTCAATGGCTGCCGCGGCGATATGGTTTTTTTCGTCGATGTTGCGGTGTTGTTTGATGTCATAGGGGAGCTCCATGGTTACACCTTGGGTAGAACGCACCGCGCCGCCGCGTTTGCGCACGCAGATGCCCTCCTGTTCCAGCATGATGAGGTCGCGCCGAATGGTTGCCGACGAAATATCAAATTCCTCAGCCAAGTCGGTGACCTGGATATAGCCGTCTTCCCGTAATTTGGTTAGCAGGAGTGCCCTGCGTTCTTCAGCAATCATGTCATAAAACCTGCAAAAATGAACAAAAAAATGAGCGAAAATGTAAGATAATGACATTATAGCGAGGCGGTTTTTATTTGTCAATTGTCTGGATGACTATGGGTGAAAATTTAAGATTTTGGAACGGAAATATTGGGAAAATATCCAGGGTTTGGGGAAAGAGTTGTTGGGAAGGAAAAGAAAAGCAGCTTAAGCGTGGTTACATTACGACCTTAACATAGGAATTCTCCGGTCGGTTATTGATAATTCTCGTAAATGTCCAAGACGATATCGGCATATCTGTATCCCACGTCGTAAGGCCCATAGGCGTACAGCGCCTCGCGCAGTGAGCCTTTTTTCTCGATCAAGCCTGCTAACATACGCGTGCCGTATTCAACATTAAAGGACGGGTCCATTAATTCGTCCATTGACGGCCGGCTGGTGAAGCAGGGTTTGCCTCCGCATATAAAACTGGCTGCAATCCCGTCGCGCGGCATGACTTGCATTAGGCCAATTGCACCGCTCCCGGATATGACCTCGGCGTTGCCGCCGCTTTCCTGCAGCATCACCGCCGCGATCAGGTTGGGATCCATACCATATTCCCGGGCATTTTCTTCGATGGTGGTTTTCCATTGCTGGATGGTGTTGGGAAAATGAGTGCTAAGCCCGGTGCCCGGCTGCGCTGCTGAGGCGGGGGTGCGCGTGTCCTTCTGTAAAAATGCGCTGCCGGTGAATAAAGCAAAGCTATACAGGGTCAGTCCTATCGCCAAAATTGCCGGTACGATCATCTTGGTAGGGGTCATCGTTTGCATAGCTATATAATAGCACAAAAGTTCTAAAATAGGAATAAAAAAAACTAACCGGAAAGCTGGTATATCTTGTCAAAACCCTTTTGCAGAATACCCAGTATTTCATCCGCTGTGGATTGGTATGTGGGTACGGAAGAACCCACCGGATCGTCGATCTCGTCTAATTCATCAACCATTTCGCGCAGAAGGAATATTTTCCTTGCCTGTTCGGGGTAATTTCGGGCCAGGCTTTGTTTGTGCTCAAGGGTCATGCACAGGATCAGGTTGAATTGTTTCAACAAAGCCTCGCTTACCCCTTGGGAACGATGACCTCTTAAATCCAATCCGCGCGTTTGCATGGCGGTTACTGCGTTCGAAGTGGCGGGCATACCGTTGTAGGCCCACACGCCGGCGGATGCAATACGCCAATCAACGTCTTTCTTCCCATTCTGTTTGACCAAATCGGCAAACAATACTTCTGCCATGGGAGAACGGCATTGATTGGCGCTGCAAACAAATAACACAGAGTGACTGTGATTATTCGGATTATTTTGTGTGGACACTATTTACCCATGCTGACGACCTGGCGGTCCCAGCGGTGCCAATCACCGAAGCGTTCTTCAACGATTTTACGGCCTTCGCCCGGGAAGGGCAGGTCCTGCAGTTCCAGATCGGCGTCCATCATGATGCGCACCAGCTCATGGAATTTGACTTTGGGCGTCCATTTCAATTGCTTGATAGCTTTGGAGGGATCTGAGAGCAGCAAATCCACTTCTGTGGGGCGGAAGTAGCGCTCGTCGATGCGTACATAATCTTCCCAATTCAAGCCAACATAACCGAAAGCTTCTTCCAGGAACTCGCGCACTGAGTGGGTTTCTCCGGTGCCAATCACAAAGTCATCCGGCTTGTCCTGCTGCAGCATCAACCACATAGCTTCCACATATTCCGGCGCATAACCCCAATCGCGTTTGGAATCCAGATTGCCCAGGTAAAGGTGGTTTTGTTTTCCGGCTTTGATGGAGGCAATCGCCCGGGTGATCTTGCGGGTGACGAAGGTTTCGCCGCGGCGCGGAGACTCGTGATTGAACAAAATACCGTTGCTGGCGAAAATGCCGTAGGCTTCGCGGTAATTGCGGGTAATCCAATATGCGTACACCTTGGCAGCGGCATAAGGGCTGCGCGGCTCGAATTGCGTATCTTCCTTTTGCGGCGGCTTGGCGCTGCCGAACATTTCGCTGGAGGATGCCTGGTAGAAGCGCGCCTCTGTTTCGCTTTTGCGAATCGCTTCCAAGATGCGGGTGGTGCCCAGGCCCGTCACGTCGCCGGTGTACTCCGGCATGTCGAAGCTAACGCGCACGTGGCTTTGAGCGGCCAAATGGTAGATCTCGTCAGGCTTGACGTTGTAGATCATGTGCTGCAGGGTTTCTCCGACTGCGACATCCCCATAATGCAGGTAGAGGTGCACCTTGTTGCCGTTATTATGCGGGTCGTGATAAATGTGGTCAATGCGCTGCGTGTTGAACGTGCTTGCGCGGCGAATGATACCGTGCACTTCGTACCCTTCGTGTAATAATAATTCGGCTAAATAGGAACCATCCTGGCCTGTGATGCCGGTAATTAGCGCTTTTTTCACGGATTTTCCTCCAGAAATATTACGGATTGAGTTGCTGCTGCTAGTATAACCACGTACAAAAATCATGTCAAACCGCCAAAAAGGGATGTAGTGGCAAAGTAGTAATGTCCTATTTCAGCAAAGTTAAAATGTCCTGTTCAGAGGACAGAAGCAGATGAAATGG